>Ga0114950_10000442_pt1 | contig 28115 bp, 26 predicted proteins | sample N075metaG_FD_83503 | JGI IMG/M metagenome (GOLD analysis project Ga0114950, IMG submission 83503) | Deep subsurface microbial communities from Kermadec Trench to uncover new lineages of life (NeLLi) - N075 metaG | ecosystem: Environmental > Aquatic > Marine > Ocean trench > Sediment | place... | reverse complement strand
GCGTTTACCGGGGGCCAGGAGCGCGTAGCGCTCGGCTTGATGGAGCACGGCCGGGGTCGCCTCCCGAGTTTCGATCGAGCGCGCAAGGAACGCGTCGATCTCGGCAGCGGCTTCCTGGAGGTAAGCGCTCAAGGTCTCACCCGTTTGGAGATCCATGCGCGAAGTCTATCAGCCGCCCGCGCTCGCGACCTTTGCTTGCAACAGCCTCGTCGTAAAGAAACCGACGACGCGCTCGTGGTAGCGACCCAGTTGTTCGCCGTACAACCCTTCACCGAGCGTGGCCGGAACGACGACGAGGTTGCCGTCGGCATCGACTTGATCGGGGATCCGCTGGACCATTTTCCGCATCTCGTCCATCAACGCACTGTCGGAAGCGGGCGCAAGCAGCAGAAGATCGCGACCCGTCAGTTTCCCGACGATGTCGGCCGCCCGGTGCGAGCGCGGGGAGGTGCCGTGGAAAATGAAGAACGCAGCGTGGGTCAGTGGGCCGAGTCCCCTGCGGGCCCAGGTCAGGGTCGGGTAGACGTCGCGCGCCAGCGAGTAGGCCGCATCGGGGTAGAGTCCGTCGAGGACCAGGACCTGAAGTTCGGGCCGTTCGACGCCGGCGAGGACCGCGGCGTGTGCACCCATGCCGGCGCCGAAGACACCGAACCGCCCGGGGCTCTGTTGGGCCAACCAATCCAGCGCGCCGATGACGTCCCACTTCTCCCATACGCCGAGACTGGAACGATTGCCCGCACTATCGCCGTGACCGCGAAAATCGAACATCAGGACGGCGAACCCCTCCGCGCGTAACGCGATCGCCAGATTGACCATCGAGCGTTTGTTCGAATGACGATCGTGGCACAGCAGGATCGACGGCATCCCGTCGTTCCCGGGCATCCACCAGCCGCTGAGCGCAATCCCGTCGGCCGACGGGAATTCGACCTCCACGACACGGATCCGCATCGATTCGAAATCGGGAATCGGCTGGACCTGGCGCACCGGGAACGTTGCTCGATGCACCCCGAACAGGGTCCACGCCGCGAGCGCGGCCATCGCCACGACGCACAGGAGCACCAGGATCCCCAGCCGGCTACGCCAGAACCGCATGCTCCCAACATGGGGTCTGGAGCAACCGCGGGCCAGCCGGGTTCAACGCGCGCCCGAACGCTCGTAAAACGTCACGATCCGGGCCGCGGCGCTGGGCCCGATCAGCGCCGCGATCTGCTCCGGGCTGGCCCGCCGGACGCCCTTCACCGAACCGAACCTACGCAGCAACTTCCTTGCGGTGACCGGTCCGATGCCCGGGATCCCGGTGAGCTCGGTCTTCAACGTTCGTTTCTTGCGCCGCCGGCGGTGCCGCGTGATCGCGAAACGATGCGCCTCGTCGCGCAGGCGTTGAACGAGGTGCAACGCCGGCGCGTTGCGATCCAGCCGCAGCGGCTTGCCGCGGCCTTCGAGGTAGATTTCCTCGTCCCGTTTCGCGAGCGCCACCACGGGCAGCATCGGCAAACCGACGCGCGTCAGCGCACCCACAGCCGCCGCGCGCTGCCCGCCGCCGCCGTCGATCAACACCAGATCGGGCAATCGCTCGTCCCGTTCCAGCAAGCGCTTGTAACGCCGCGTCACCACTTCGGCGATCGAGGCATAGTCGTCCGGCCCCGCGACGCTGCGGAGATTGAAACTGCGGTACGCCGACTTGCACGGTTTGCCGCCCTCGAGCACGACCATCGAGGCCACCGGCTCCGAACCCTGGATATTCGAGATGTCGAAGCACTCGATCCGGTACGGTGGCTCGTCGAGCCCCAACACTTCGGCGAGTTGTTCGAGCGCCGCCACCCCATGCCGGTGGCCGGTTCGAAACCTGAATTCGAACGCCAGTTTCGCGTTGCGCGCGACGAGTTGCAACAGGCGGTGCTTCGAGCCACGCTGGGGCACGCGCAGGGACGCCTTCGTGCCGCGGCGGTCCCCCAGCCAAACGTTCAGAAGCTCATGCGAGTTTGGCAGCACCGGCACGTAGATCTCGCGCGGTGGACCGGCGTCGGCGTAATACTGGGTCAGCGCCGTCGCGTAAAACGACGCGGCATCGAACGCGACCCCTTCGGCGGTGAACTCGCGACGCCCTTGGATCTTCCCCTCGCGCATTTGAAACAGTTGCAGCACGACGTGCTCGCCCTCGGCGTGGTGCGCCCAGTAATCCTGTTCCTCCAGACCGACGGACGACATCGACTGCCGCACCGAGAGACTCTTGACGGTTCGCAGCGTGTCGCGGTACCGCGCCGCCTTTTCGTAGGCCTGCGCGTCGGAGGCTTCCCGCATCCGCTCGCGCAGCGAACGTTCCAGCTGTTGGTGCCGGCCGTCGAGGAACATCGCGGCGTCGTCGACCGCGCGACCGTAGGTCTCGGGATCCGTCTTTCCCGCGCACGGAGCGAGGCACTGGTCGAGGTGGTAGTACAGGCACGGGCGCCGCTTCCCGTCGAAGACTTCGCGGCACGTGGCGACGCCGAAGTATCGCTGAACGAGTTTCATCGTTTGCCGCGCCCGGGACGCGGGTAGGAACGGTCCGACGTAGCGCTGGCCGTCCAGCCGTGCGCGTCGCACCAGCGACAGCCGCGGGTAGGGATCCTTGGTGGACAGCTTGAGGTACGGGAATTGTTTGTCGTCGCGCAGGACCACGTTGAACCGGGGTCGCTCTTTCTTGATCAGGTTCGATTCGAGGATCAGCGCCTCCATCTCGGTGTCCACGATGATCAACTCGATGTCGGCAACCTCGGCCACGAGATTGGCGATGCGCGGAGGATGCTGGGCCGACGGCTGAAAGTACGAGCGCACCCGCTGCCGCAACGATTTGGCCTTCCCGACGTAGAGCACCTCCCCGCGGCCGTCGCGGTAGAGGTACACGCCGGGGCGCTCGGGAAGTTGCTCGAGCTTTTCCTTCAGGTCGGGGTGCACCCGGTCATTGTAGAACCGATCCCGGCGCCCCCCCGCGACCGCCGCTCGTCAGGGTGCCTGCGGCCAGCGCTCGAGTAACGGAACGAACGACGAATCCGGTGCGAAGGTCAGCCGTTGCGCCGGGAGGTCGTCGAGCCGTCGGGTCAGCCGCGGCCCGCCGGGGACCTGCATCCAGCAATCGCCGATGAACGGGAGGTTCCCCTGGAGCCGCGCGCTGGCCAGCAGCCGGGGGACCGGATCGAGCGCGGCGGGACTCCCGTGCCGGGGCACCAGCAACGCGGCGAGCGGCCAACGACCCGGGCCCGGTCCGCGGTGGATGCGGGTTCGCAACGGCGAACCGGCGAGCCAGCAGCGATCGTTCTCATAAACAAGGAGGTTGAGATCCTCGCTGACCGCGCGTGCGCCACCGGCGATCGCATGCGTCACGAAGGTGCTCTTGCCCGCGCCGGCCTGGCCGAGCAACAGGAATCCGCGATTGCCGACGAGCACCGCCCCGGAGTGCACGATCAACGCGCCGTAGCGGGGAAGTCGCCAGGCCAGCGCGGGAATGATCAGGTTGATCAGGGCGTAGGCCCGCGTGGCCGCATGGCCGGTCGCGACGACGGCGGTCCCGGTCCCGCTTCCCTCGATCGCGATGCGTCCTTCACGGGACCGGAAACGGATCGCGTCGCCGGCAATCGTCCGATCGAGTGGCGCGTCGTCGATCGTGCCCGGGCGCAGCTCGGCGCCCTCGAACCGGACCTGGACGTCGAGCACCGGCACGCCGCCCACACCCGCAAACAAGCCCCACGCCTCGTCCACGACCTCGGCGCAGGCCACGTCGAGTCCGTGCAGACGCACGTTGAACCCGGAGAGGTCGAACCGCACTAGAACCCGGCCTCGCGGATGGCGTCCCAGTAGCTGTCGTCCTTGAGGAAGTGCAGGTGCATCAAAGGAACCGACGCGAAGGAGCGCTCGATTTTAGCGAACAGGTCGGGTCGGCGTACGAACCCTTCCGCGACGAACGGCAGGTTGCCGATGAGTTCGGACAGGGCGCGGATGCGTTCGATCTTCTCGACCCGCGCGTGGTCCGCCTGGACGAGCCGGAACCCCGCGGCGAGGGGGAAATGCCCGACGACCTGCGCGCCGCCCTCGTACGTGCCGCGAAACGGGCTGCCGATCAGCTCCAGTGTCCCGTCGCCGGCGGGCAAGACCAGGGACAGATCGTCGCTGACGATCGTGGCGCGACGATTGCACTCCGCGAGCGTCGACTTGCCCGCGCCGGACTCCCCGTAGAACAGGTATCCCTTGCCGTCCAGGATCGCGCCGGCCGCGTGCACGAGCGCGCCACCGCGTTCCGCCGCCTGCCAGGCCACCGCGGCGCGGATGTAGTTTTCCATCGCGCGGTCGGCCGGTTCGTGTTCGCCTCGCGCGAGCAACACGCGGCCCGCCCGGCCCGCGGTGTCGAACACCCCGGCGAGACGGTAGCTGACGAAACGCACGCGTTCGCCGTCGCACACGAGATGGACCGGGTTGAATTCCGAGACCTCGGGCGGATCGATGAAGTAGTCGCGACCTGCGTCGCACACCTCGATGTCGAGACCGTCGTCGAACTCGCGCACCGCGAACTTCTCGTAGCGCGCCTCGAGACGGTCGCGAAGCGCGACGGGCAGACCGCGGAGGCGCAGCACGATCTCGCCGAGGCGCAGGATGAAGGTCGCATTGCCCGCCGCGGCGTATTCGGCCTCGAAGTGCTCCGCTTCGGGAGGTTGGATCACGCGTCTCATCCCGGTTCGACCTCGACTCCCCTGTAGTTCCGGCACGAGGAACTCCGTTCCCGCGCGGCCGCATCGAACGCTGCCGCGGCATCCTCCCGCGGCCCAAGAACCCGCGGGGAAACAATGTACGAACGATCGGTGTACGGTTCCATCCGGCGCTGGAAAACGGGCCTGGCGGTCGCCCGATGCGGGCCACATGCGAGCGCGATCACGTCAGGAGAGCGCGCGTTTGGAGGTAACGCAGGCGGTCACGGAATTCCGCGGCGCGTTCAAAATCGAGCTTCTTCGCGGCGGCATGCATCTGCTTGCGAATCACGGCGATCTCCTGCTGAAGCGCCCGCTCGTCGGCGAAGATTTCCTCGTCGGCCGCAGAGGTCAACGGGACCGTCGAGTAGTCGGCCTCGACCGGCGAGCCCATCAGGTCGTCGATCGCGCGTTGCACGGTTTCGGGCGTGATCCCGTGTTTCTTGTTGTACTTCCGCTGGATATCTCGACGCCGCCCGGTCTCGTCGATGGCCCGCCGCATGGAGCCGGTCACCGTGTCGGCGTAGAGGATCGTCATGCCCTTCACGTGCCGCGCCGCACGCCCCATCGTCTGGATCAACGAGCGCTCCGAGCGCAGGAATCCTTCCTTGTCGGCATCGAGGATCGCGACCAACGAGACTTCCGGCAGATCGAGCCCCTCGCGTAGCAAATTGATCCCGATCAACACGTCGAACTCGCCGAGGCGCAACTCGCGCAGGATCCGCACGCGGTCGAGGGTGTGCACCTCCGAATGCAGGTACGCCACGCGAACGCCCAGTTCCTTGTAGTACTCCGTGAGGTCCTCCGCCATGCGTTTGGTCAACGTCGTGACGAGTGTCCGCTCACCGTCCTTCGTGCGCTGCCGGATCTCGGCGAGCAGATCGTCGACTTGCCCGTCGATCGGCCGCACGGAGACCTCGGGATCGAGCAGGCCCGTCGGACGCACGACCTGCTCGACCACGCGCCCGCCGGCAAGCTCCAACTCGGCCTCGCCCGGTGTCGCGGACACGTAGATCGCCTGCCCGCGGCGTTGCTCGAATTCCTCGTGGCGCAGCGGCCGATTGTCGAGCGCGGACGGCAGGCGGAAGCCGTGCGCCACCAACGTTTCCTTGCGCGAGCGATCGCCGAAGTACATCCCGCGCAACTGCGGCAACGTGACGTGGCTTTCGTCGATGATGATCAGTGTTTCCGGCGTGAGGTAATCCACCAGCGTTGGAGGAGGCTGGCCGGGTTCGGAGTTGGTCAGGTGGCGCGTGTAATTCTCGATCCCGTGGCAGTAACCGACCTCCATCATCATCTCGAGATCGAAGTTCGTGCGTTGCTTCAGTCGCTGCGCCTCGAGCAACTTCCCCTCGGCCTCGAGCTCGGCCAGGCGGCCCGTCAACTCGCTGCGAATCGACTCGATCGCCCGGAGCTGCTGTTCGCGCGGGGTCACGTAGTGAGAATTGGGGTAAACGGGATGCCGTTCGATCGTCTCGATGACCTTTCGGCGGACGGGATCGAAACGTGCCAGCGAGGTGATCTCGTCGCCCCAGAACTCCAGCCGGATCCCCTCGTCGAGGTAGGACGGCCAGATCTCGACCGTGTCCCCGCGGACGCGGAATGCACCGCGACGCAGATCCGTGTGGACGCGCTCGTACTGAATCTCGACGAGCTTGCGCAGCACGGCATCGCGATCGAAACGGCCCCCCCGCTCGAGCAGCAGCATCATCCCGTGGTAGGCCTCGGGCGAACCGAGTCCGTAGATGCAGGACACGCTGGCCACGATCAAGACGTCGTTGCGTTCGAACAACGCCCGTGTCGCGGCGTGGCGCATGCGGTCGATCTCCTCGTTGATCGTGGATTCCTTTTCAATGTAGGTGTCCGATTGCGGGATATAGGCTTCGGGTTGGTAGTAGTCGTAGTAAGAAACGAAGTACTCGACCGCGTTGGTGGGAAACAGTCGCTTGAATTCCTGGTAGAGCTGCGCGGCGAGTGTCTTGTTGGGGGCCAGCACCAGCGCGGGCCGCTGGACGCGCTCGATCAGCGAGGCAATGCTGAACGTCTTACCCGAGCCCGTCACGCCGAGCAGCACCTGGTCGGCGAGCCCCGCGGCGAGCCCCTCGGCCAGGCGCTCGATCGCGGCCGGTTGATCGCCGCTCGGTGAAAAATCCGACTCCAGTTCGAAGCGTCTCAACGATGCACCCCGCATCGATTCTACTCACCCACGGTCGATCGGTCCGGCGGAATTGTCCCGCCGTAGGAAAAGAGCTATGCTGAACCCGGGTCGCGATTCACTCCTGGGGCCAGCGGGGAGATTTGCCCTCATGTCTCGTTTCCGACCTTTTCTTCGACAACATTGGCGCGGAAGCATGCTTTCGAGCGCGGTCCTGCTCGCCGCCGTCGTCGGGACCTCGATGGGCTACTTCCTGCGGCTCGATCTTCCCGACGTGCGCGCGCTCGAGGACTACAACCCGCCGGTCATGTCCCGGGTGCTGGCCGCCGACCTTTCGACCGTGGCCACGTTCGCCGAGCAGCGCCGCGTCCTGATCGACTATCACGACATCCCGGTGAGTTTCCAGCAGGCCTTGATCGCGGTCGAGGATTCGAATTTCCACCGCCACACGGGGATCGACCTTCGCGGCATCGCCCGCGCGGTGATCAACGACGTGCGGAAGATGCGTCTGGCCCAGGGGGCCAGCACGCTGACCCAGCAACTCGCCCGCAACCTCTTCCTGCACCCCGACAAGACGATCACCCGAAAGGTCAAGGAAGCCCTGCTCGCCCTCGAGATCGAACGCCAGTACACGAAACAGGAGATCCTGCGGTACTACGCGAACCAGATCTACATGGGACATGGACGCTACGGCCTCGAGGCGGCCGCGCAGTACTACTTCGGCAAACCGGCGCGCGAACTGAGGCTGGCCGAATCTGCGACGATCGCCGGGCTGATCCAGCGGCCCGAGGCGTTGAGTCCGTTCAAGGATGCGGAACGTTCGCTGCGGCGACGCAACCATGTCCTCGCCCGCATGGCCCTCGAGGGCTTCATCTCCGCCGAGGTGGCCGCGGCGGCCCAACGGGAGCCGATCGAGCCCTCGCCGCTGCGCCGCGTCGAGAACCCCGCGCCCTACTTCGTCGAAAACGTGCGCCGCTGGCTGCAGGACAAATACGGAAGCTCGAGCCTCTACAAGGAAGGCTTCGAAGTGCGCACGACGCTCGACCCGGAGCTGCAGTTCGCGGCCAACGCGGCGATGGACAGCGGTCTACGCAGCCTGGACAAGCGGCAGGGTTGGCGTGGCGTCGTCCGGCGCACACCCGAGGGCGAGGATCCGGACACGTGGGAACCGCCCTCCTGGAAGATCGGCCACGAGTCCGGGAGCGTCGTCGATGCGATCGTCACCGCCGCCGATGCATCGGCCTTGACGCTGCGTGTCGGTCCGTACGCGGCGCGGCTGGAACCTTCGTCCTTCGCGTGGACCAAGGTCCGAGACCCACGGAAGTTGGCCCGGCGCGGCGACCTGCTTCGCGTGCACCTCGAGTCGATCGATGCGGAGCGCCTCACGACCCGAGTCACGCTGGACCAGGAACCGGAGGTCGAAGCCGCGCTGATCGCGATCGATCCGTCGACCGGCGAAATCCGCGCACTCGTCGGTGGGTTCGACTTCGAGCGCAGCGAATTCGATCGCGCAACCCAGGCGCGGCGACAAACCGGCTCGGCGTTCAAACCGTTGGTCTTCGCCGCGGCGCTGGCCAGTGGCTGGAGCCTCGGGGACACGATCCTCGACGAACCGACCGTGTTCCTCAGTCGCCGCAGTCCGGATCCGTATCAACCGGAGAACTACACCAGGAAGTACTACTCCACCGTCACGCTGCGCAAGGCGATGGAAAAGTCCGCGAACATCGCGACGGTCAAGCTGCTCAACAGGATCGGTTACGACGCCGTGATCGATACCTCTCGCCGATTGGGAATCCGGAGTGACTTCCAACCCTTCCCTTCGCTCGCTCTCGGCGTGTTCGAGATCAGCCTCGTGGACCTCACCAGCGCCTATGGAACCTTCGCCAATCAGGGTGTGCTGGTCGAGCCGCATTTTATCCGCGAGGTCTACAACCGCGACGACGTGCTCTTGCAGCGGTTCGAGCCCAGCGTGCGCGACGCGGTCAGCCCGCAGATCGCCTACCTGATGAACCGCGTGCTGGAGGGTGTGATCAGCGACGGGACCGGGCGTGCCGCGAAACATCTCGGCGAACACATCGCCGGCAAGACCGGCACGACGGACAACAATACCGACGCCTGGTTCGTGGGCTACACGCGCGACCTGGCCGTCGGCGTCTGGGTCGGGTTCGACGAACCCAAGAGCCTGGGTTCGCGCGAAACCGGCGCGCTTGCCGCGCTCCCGATCTGGCAGGCGTTCATGAAGAAGGTGATCGAGATTTCCCCGCTGCGCGAGTTCGTGGTCCCGCCCGGGATCACGGTCGTGACGATCGATCGCGAAACGGGTCTCAAGGCCGACCGCCGCGCCGGTTGCGAACATCTGCTCAGCGAGGTGTACCTGCGCGGAACCGAGCCCACGAAGTACTGCTCGGCGCAGCACCACGACCTGCTGCAGTTCCCCTACCCGTTCCAGCGCTTCCCGCTGAGCGAGGAGGGGCAACTGCGGGTCCCGGACGACCGGCTACGGGAACTCCTCGACCACGAAATGTCGGTGTACCTGATCGACAATGGACGGCGGTTGGAAACGCGCACGCCGCAAGGCGTGTTCAGCCTCGCGCTCAGCATCGAACCACCGGAAGGCCGCGAACCGCTCCCCTCCTGGGTCCTCGAACGCTTCGACACGACGGAGTGGAACGGGTTGGACGGCCGCGTGGCCGAGGTGATCTGGCTGCGTCGTTAGCACGCTGCCGGCCTGCTGCGCCGGAACAACTCCCGCGGTGCCCGTGCACGCTCGACGTCACCGATTCTTCCGCGATGCGTCCAGCACGTGGACAGGTACTTCCAGCAGCGCAGGCCCTCAATGCGGTGCTGCTCCCAGGGCGTCCGTAGGCCGGGCACGAGTTCGATGCCGAAACGACGTTCGAAACCCGCGACCAGCGCGCGGTCCAACACGTCGATCGAAGGATCGTAGCCCAGCGAATCCGCCAAACCGGCGAAGCGTTCGTGGTCCGCGCGCGCGCCGATCGCCGAACCGAGCCGTTGTGCGTCGGCGCGCAGCGGGATCGAGCCGTGCTGGAGGAACGCCTGCCGCCGACGCATCTGCGCCGAACCGATGAGCTTGCGGCCGCGGTGCAGGAGTTCGTGGCTCGAGACGGCGTTGAAGCAGACCGGACCGCGGTCCGGCAACCTCACGGGCCGCTGCGGCGCCACCGAGGTTTCGAGCCCCAGACTCTCGAGGCCCCAGCGCAGGGCGTCGGAGATCGACGCGTAGATCGCCAGGACCCCCGCATCGAACGGCGGCCGGTCGAGACGGCCCACCACGCAGTACGTACGCTCCCGCTCGTGGAGCACGGCTTGCCCGCCGGTCGGGCGCCGCACCAGGCCGAGCCCGTGCGCGGCGAGGAACGCCGGGTCGTGGCTGCCTTCCGCGGCCTGCCCCTTGCCCAGCGAGAGCGTCGCCGGATTCCAACCGTACAGCCGCAGCGTGGGTGCCGCGTCGCGGCCCTGCAGGCTCAGGTACGCGTCGAGGAGCGCTTCGTCCGCGGCCATGTTGGCGGCGCCGTCGCCGTCGGGCTCGATGAGCAGCCTCCAGTTCGGCGAGCGGTCAGGCGACGCGTGGCGCACGCGGTGCGGAACCGGCCTTGGCCGGTGATCGGCGGCGGAAATCGGCTGACTTCAGACCGTACTTGCGCAGCAGACGTTGCAACGCGGAGCGCAACATGCCGGCCTCGCGCGCGGCGGCGGTGACGTTGCCGCGTTCCCATTCCATCAACGTGGTCAGGTACTCCTGCTCGAACTCGGCGACGACCACGCCCTTGGCCTCACGGAACGGGCGCGCGACCAGGTTCTTGCCCGCACTCGCGGACGCTGTCCCGCCGTTGTCGCGGACGCTCTTGGGCAGGTGCGGCAGATCGATCAACCCGTCGGCGAGGATCGCTGCATGTTCGATCGCGTGCCGGAGCTCGCGCACGTTGCCGGGCCAGCGGTAGGCCTCCAGTTGATCCAGCGCGGCGGCCGACAGCCGCAAGGGGTCCAGTTGGTTGACCTGCTCGATCGCGCGGATGAAATGCAGGGCCATCGGAGCGATATCCTCCGTGCGATCCCGAAGCCTCGGGATCGAGAGCCGCGCCCCCGCCAGTTGGCCCGCCAACGGTTGAGGCAGTCGCGCCTGCTCGACGGCGTCTTCCAGAGAAACCGACGACCCGCTGATGATGCGCAAACCCACCGGCTTGGAATCGGTAATGCGCAACATCACGTTCTGCAAGCGCAACATGACGTCGGGACGGAACGAACTGGGCTCGACGAAGTAGAGCGTTCGTGGCGACCCGCCCTCTTCGCGGCTCGCGGTGAGTAAGCGGTCTTCCCACCCCGCGGTTTCAAGGTCGGTGGCTTCGAGAACCACGAACGGGGCCTCCGGGGCCGCCGACAGATCGTGCAGCGCACGCGCGCACCATTTCTTCCCGACACCCGGTTCGCCCTCGATCCAAACCGTTTCGTCGAGTGGAGCCAGCAGGTTGAGCCGCTCGCGAATCGACTCCAACGCCGCGCTCCGACCGACGAGCCCCCCGAACCCGTCCCGCTCCCGGCGCTCGTTTCGGAGCATCGCGTGTCGCTCACACTGTGCGGCCCACGCCGCGACGCGTTTGAGCGCGAGATCGATGTGGCCTTCGTCCACATCCAGCGCGAGGAGGTCGGCGGCGCCGCGCTCGATCCACGTGGAGCCCGTGGTGAGCAACTCCGCGGACGAACCGAAGACGACGACCGCGACCGGAGGGTGCGGCCAGTTCGCGCACTCGGCAATCAACGCGCCCGGGGCAGCCAGCAGCAGGTCCACCGGGCGCCTACGGATCGACGCTTTCGCCTCGACCTCCGAAACGGCTCCGTGCGTTTCGAACCCGTGCGTCGCCAGCCGGTCTTGCAGCCTCGCGCGTACCACGGCGTCGCGGTCGACCACCAGCGCGACCAGACGTCCCATCGGATCCCCCATGCACCGTGACCGGGCAGGCTCCAAGCCTACCGGCCGGTACGGTCTCGCGAGTATACCCGCTCGATGCGCCTCGACCGCACGATCTGAGATTCTGGTTCTTTTATTCGGAAACGGTCGTCGTAAGCCGAGACACCTGTTCGGAAACGTCGCGGAACTCCGGATCGAGCTGTTGGAGGTCACGGAACAGATCGAGCGCGCGGTGGGTGTTCCCGGACTCGGCCAGGATCTCGGCCATGTCGTAGCGCAAATCGCTCGATCCCGAACCCGCGTCCCCGAGCGCATCCAGCGCTTGACGGTACCAGTCGACCGCGCGTTCGAGTTGGCCCTGTTCCCGGCAGCACAACCCGAGCATCACGCAGGACACCTGGAACAACTCCTCGCCCTTCAGGCTGATCTCGAACTCCGCGATCGCGGCATCGAGCAGACCCATCTCCTTGTAGCCGATGCCCAGATCGTAGTGCGTTCGGAAGTCGTCCGCTCCGACCTGCTCCTCGACCCGCTCACGGAACGCCGCGAACACCTCGTCCAGGCTCTCCTCGCTCTCGGAAGCCGGCGTGTCGCCCGCCGGGTCGTCCCCGAATAGTTCGTCGTCGAGAGCGGCGGCGATCGCGCGAAGGTCGTCGTCGTCCTGGTCGTCCTCGACCGCGGGCAGCGGCTCGAAACGCATCGCGGCGGCGGTGCTCCTGACCGAGATCGTCGGCGCGAGTTTCTCGGGCGGTGGTTCCGGAACGACGGGTTCGGTCGCCTCTTCCGCAATGATCTCCGCGACGTTCTCGTCCTGTTCGTCATCAAACGAATCGAAATCGATCACCGCTTCGTCGCGAGAGGCGGGCGGCGGCGCGGGGTCCGCAGGTTTGATTTCCACCTGGCCCGGCTTTTTCTTGGTACGCTTTTTCTTCGGCTTGTCGGCCTTCGTCGCAACCGCGGGGGCCACGGGTTGTGCCTCCGCGGGTTCGGCGGCGACCTCCGGCGTCGCGGGTACATCGCCGAACAGGTCGAGCGCGACGAGAATCCCGCGCATGTGGGGATCGATCCCTCCGAGCTTGTCGGCCTCCGCGACGGCCTGTCGCGCGACCTCCAACCGCCCAGCGGCGCGACGCGCCAGCGAGAGCTTCACCAGCGCTTGCGCGAGCGTGGATTCCTGCGACGTACACCGGAGCAGTGTGACGAGATGTTTGTTCGCCTCGACGTGGCCCGGGAACCGTTCGATCACCTCGTAGATCTGATCGATCGCCTGGGTCAGCAAACCGTACTTCTCTAGGATCTCCGCCTGGGTCTTTCGTCCGGAGACGAATTCTTCGTCCGCGCGCGAGAGCGGCACGGCGGGCGCCTCGTACTCAACAGGAACCTCCATGGCGGCCGCGGGCGACGGTACCTCCGCAGCTGACGCCACATCCGCAGGAGGCGACGCCACATCCGCAGCTACCGGCACATCCGCAGTTACCGGCACGTCCGCAGCTACCGGCACCTCCGCGGGCGACGGCGCCTCGGCGGGCGCCTCGTCCATGGGTCCCGATTTCCGGGCAACCGTCTCTTTCCTTTTGGTGACGTCTTCCACCGGCGGACGCAATTCGTGGAGACGTTTCAGCGCCTTGTCCGCTTCGGTCGGCATCTCGTTCGCCTGGTAAGCCTCGATCAGGCGTTCCAGCGAACGGACCTGCACGGTCTCGTCGCCGTCCTCGCCGGCCAACGCGAGGCGCCACTCGAGCGCCGGAAGGTGAGCCGTCTCCGTCCACCCCGGCCACGCATCGAGCAACGCGAGCAGCTTGTCTCGTCGTGGCCCCGCAAGCCAACGCTTCAGCGTGGGTTCGAGCCGCGACCACAGTTCGGCCTGGCCGTCCTTGCGATCGTGGAAACGCACCAACGTGCGGAAGGCGTCCTCGGGTAGTTCATGAGCCCGTTCGCCCTCGAGCACGCGATTCGCATCATCGATGCGACCGTTGACCTCGTAAAGGATCAGCAGTTCCGTCACGAGTTCGATCGGGGCGTCCGGCTTGGCGACTTCGTCTTCGAGAATTTTCAGCGCTTCGTCGTCTCGCCCGGTCTCGGTCAAACAGGCAATCAAACCCTTCATGACATCCTGGCGGCCGGGATCCAATTCGGCGGCGCGGCGAAAACCTTTTTCGGCGTCTTCGGGTTTGCCCGACTTGAGGAGCCGTTGACCGAGTTCGACGAGTTCCTCGGCGGCTTCGGCACCCTCCCCCGCGGCTGCCCGGGTCTCGGCGAGACGGACACGGTGCCGCGGGTCATCCGGTTCGGCAGCGACCAGCCGCTCGTAAACCGCCCGTGCGCCCGTGTAGTCCTTTTTCTGCAGCAGGTGATCCGCCGCCCGAAGGTAGTAGCCGCGAGCTTCAGCGGAATGTTCCTGACGTACGTAGAGATCGCCCAAGCCGACCAACGCTTCGGCCGATTCAGGCGTGAGCCGGAGGATTTTCTTGCGGATCGCAATCGCTTTGGGATAGAAGCCCTGATGTGAAAACTGGTCGGCGATGCGCACGTAGTACGGGACGGCCTTTTCGGGTTGCCCCGCGGAGGCGATGGCGTCGCCGACAAGGTTGACCGTCAGGAGATTACCGTTGGACTTTTCCACGACACGGTCGAACGCTGCGAGCGCCTCGGCAACTTTGCCCGCTTTGAGCAGTTTCTCCGCGGCAGTCAGGGACTGCTTGATGTCCGAGCCCATTCAAACCCTCGCCGGGATCAACCCGGCCCCGCGTTAACGCACTCGGCGCTCGCGGATACGGGCCTTCTTGCCGCGCAACGCCCGCAGGTAGAAGAGCTTGGCCCTGCGCACACGACCGTGGCGCACGACGTCGATCTTCTGCACGTTGGGCGAGTGCAGTGGGAAGATCCGTTCGACCCCAATTCCACCCGAGGTCTTTCGCACGGTAAAGGTGGCCTTCAGGCCCACCCCACCTTTTCGAGCGATCACGTCGCCCTCGAAAACCTGGGTGCGCGACTTTTCACCTTCGACCACCCTGACGTGGACGCGCACACGGTCGCCCGAGCGAAACTCGGGGACTTCCTGTTTAAGCCCTTCGGCTTCGATGCTTTGAATCACGTCCATCTTTCCGTCCTTTGTCCCGCGCGTCAGCAGCGCCTCAGTTGGCCGTCTCCTTCCAGGAGATCCGGCCTCTTCGTTCTCGTCGCCTCGTGAGCTCTCTCTTCGCGCCAGCGAGAGATCGCCCGGTGGTCACCCGAGAGCAAGACTTCCGGCACCGCCCTCCCGCGAAACTCGGGGGGTCGCGTGTAATATGGGGAGTCCAACCGCCCTTGGGCAAATGAGTCTTCCTCGGCCGCCTCTTTGCGGCCCAAAACCCCAGGAATGAAGCGCGAAACGACATCGATGGTCACCATGGCCGGCAGCTCACCACCGGTCAGCACCATATCGCCGATGCTCAGCTCCTCGTCCGCCAGCCCCTCCCGGACCCGTTCGTCGACCCCTTCGTAACGACCGCACAGCAGGATCAGGCGCTCGAAACCGGCCAACCGGCGGGCCGAATCATGGGTCAACCTGCTTCCCTGGGGAGACAGGAGCACGACCCTCTCGCGGGTCGCCGGATACTCCCGGCGGACCCAATCCACGGCCGCGAAGAACGGTTCCGGGCGCAAGATCATACCGCCGCCGCCGCCGTAGGGTGTGTCGTCGACCTGGCGGTGCTTCCCTATTCCCCAGCGCCGCAGATCGTGCAAGCGCACCGCCACCTTCCCCGCGCGCCGCGCGCGGCCCAGGATACTTTCCTGCAGCACTCCGGAAAACAAACCGGGGAACAGGGTGACAACATCGAAAACCATCGGTCTAGTCGTTCCCTCGATTCAAGTCCAGCAGCCCCGCGGGCGGATCGATCCGCAACCGCTTGGCTTGCTCGTCCACGTCGACGACGATATCCCGGTGGAGCGGGATCAACAACTCTCCACCGTCGTTCGCCTGCACCACCAGAAGGTCGGCTCCGCGCGCCGGTTGAACGTCGCGGACCGTCCCGATCGATGTGTCCGCGGCGAACACCTCCATCCCGACGAGGGTCGCGTGCCAGTGTTCGAACTCACCCAGTTCCGGCGCGTGATCGAATGCAACGGCCACCGATGCGCCGCGCCACGCGGCGGCCGCGTTGCCATCGTCGATACCCTTCAGCTTCAACACCCAACGATCCCGGTAGGCTTTCTCGCGCTCGACGTCGAAGCGCTCCGCCTCGCCGTCCGCCCGTCGCAGCCAGACTTCAGTGACATCGCTCCAACGCGCCGCCTCACCCGACGCCACCCGTACCGTCAGTTCGCCCGAACGCCCCCGGTGTCCGTGCACCCGGCCCATGGGGAGCAAGTCCGGCATGGGATCACTCGACGATTTCAAAGTCGATGCGACGGTCGAGCTTGACCCCCGCCGACGCGAGGATCGTTCGAACCGATCGCGCGGTCCGACCGTGGCGGCCGATGACCTTGCCCAGATCGTCCGGCGCGACGCTCAACTCGTAAAGCGTACGGTCTTCGTCATCGAACTCGTGCACAGAGACTTTGACCTCATCGGGCCGATCGACGAGCGATTTGGCAATCAATTCGACAAGTTCTTTCACCGCAGCGCCCTTGGACCCGTCTAGACGGCCTGCGCGTTTTTGGCCCGGACCAGGAGGCGCTTCACCGTCGGCGAAACTTGCGCGCCCTTGCTGATCCAGTCTTCCGCCTTGGCGACATCCAGTTTGACCGTGGCCGGGTCGGTGCCGGGATCGTAGGTCCCCAGGGTTTCAATGAAACGACCCGTGGGCCGCTTGCGCGAATCCGAAACCACCACGCGGTAAAAAGCGCTGTGCTTCGCACCCATTCGCCGTAGACGAATCTTCAGCACGTCATCCTTCCTCCACACGCTATCACGCCAAACGGCACACTATAGCCCAGACCGACCGTTCATCCCACCCGCGGGTTCAGCGTCCGGGCAAGCGAAACCGGAGACCGCCTTTTCGCCCTTTCTTCGCCATCGACTGCATCGATTTCATCATCCGTTTCATCTGTGCGAACTGCTTGAGCAGGCGGTTGATCTCGGGCGTGGTTCGACCGCTCCCCCTGGCGATCCGGCGTTTGCGGCTGGCGTTGAGGATCTGGGGGTGTCGCCGTTCGCGCGGCGTCATCGAATCGACGATCGCGACGACCCGGACGGTCGCCTTGGGGTCCAGGTCGCTCTCCTTGACGTGGCTCATGCCGGGCAGCATCGACACCACGTTGCTGAGCGGACCCATTTTCTTGAGCATTTTAAGCTGATCCCGGAAATCCTGTAGTGTGAACTCGTTCTTGCGGAGTTTTTTTTCGAGTTCGGCAGCCTGTTTCTCGTCGACCAGTTCCTCCGCTTTTTCGATCAACGTCAGGACGTCGCCCATCCCGAGGATGCGGCCCACCATCCGGTCGGGGTGAAACTTCTCGAGATCGGCGATGTTCTCGCCGAGCCCGACAAACTTGATCGGCACCCCGCTGACGTGACGCACCGAAAGGGCGGCGCCGCCGCGGGCATCGCCGTCCAGTTTGGTCAAGACCACACCGGTGATCCCGATCGCCCCGTGAAACTCCCCGGCCGAACGCACCGCATCTTGACCGGTCATCGAGTCCGCGACGAGCAGGATTTCCTGCGGGTCGAGCCCGGCCTTCAGTTCGCGCAACTCATCCATCAACTCGTCGTCGATGTGCAGGCGACCGGCGGTATCGATCAGCACCGTGTCGAACCCCGAACGGCGCGCTTCGAGCAAGCCGGCCCTGGCGATCGTCAGTGGCTGTTCCGAGCCGTCGTGTTCGTAGACGCGAAGACCCGCCCGGGTACCGATTTTGACCAACTGCTCGATCGCCGCCGGGCGGTGGACATCGACCGGAACCAGGTACGGGTAACGACCGTTCTTCTTTAGCCAGGCGCCCAGCTTGGCCGTCGTCGTCGTCTTGCCCGAGCCCTGTAAACCGACCATCAGGATGATCGCCGGCGGCTTCCCCGCAAGGTTCAACTCGCCGGACTCTCCCTGGCCAAGCAGGCGTTCCAACTCCTCGCGGACGATTCTGATGACCTGCTGGCCCGGCGCGAGGCTCTTGAGCACAGCCTCGCCCGTGGCCTTTTCGCGCACCGCGGTGATCAATTCCTGGACCACGCCGACGTGCACGTCGGCCTCGAGCAACGCCATCCGGACCTCGCGCAGCGAGTCCTTCAACACGGCGTCGCTGATGCGGCCCTGACCGCTCAGCTTCTTGAAGACACCTTGGAGTCTTTCGGTGAGGTTGTCGAACACGTTCCGGGCCGGGACTTAAACGGACTTGAGAAGATGCCCCATCTTGACCTTCTTCGTCTTGAGATAATCGCGGTTGCGATCGCTCGGGGGAAGCTCGATCGGGACGCGCTCGACCAGTTCGAGGCCGTAGCCCTTGAGCGCGACGTATTTGCCCATGTTGTTGGTCATCAGACGTAGCCGCCGGATCCCCAGGTCGTAAAGGATCTGCGCGCCAACACCGTAATCTCGGTGATCGGCCTCGAAGCCCAGTTCGATGTTGGCCTCGACGGTGTCCATCTGGTGTTTGTCCTGGATTTCGTAGGCCCGAAGCTTGTTCGCCAGACCGATGCCGCGGCCCTCCTGGCGCAGGTAGAGGATCACGCCCTTGCCTTCCTTGGCGATGCGCTCCATCGCCTCCTGGAGTTGCGGGCCGCAATCGCAGCGCGTCGAACCGAAGACGTCCCCGGTCAGGCACTGGGAGTGAACGCGGACCAACACCGGCTCGTCGGGTTGCGGGTCGCCCAGGACCAACGCGACGTGGGTCAGGTCTTCCAGTTCGTAGTGAAACGCGTGGATCCTCCAGTTGCCCGAGCGCGTCGGCAATTCGGGCGACGCGACACGCTGGACCAGGCGTTCGTTGCGCATCCGGTAGGCGATCAGGTCGGCGATCGAGATCATCTTGAGGCCGTGCTCGCGTGCGAACGATTCCAGCCGCTCGACGCGCGCCATGCTGCCGTCTTCGTTCATGATTTCGCAGATCACCGCGGCCGGGAGTTTGCCGGCCAAGCGGCACAGGTCGACCGAGGCTTCGGTGTGCCCCGCGCGTTTGAGCACGCCGCCGAGACAGGCCTTCAGCGGAAACACGTGTCCGGGACGAGCCAGGTCGTCGGGCCGCGTTTTCGGATCGACCGCCTTACGGATTGTCTGCGCGCGATCTGCGGCTGAGATACCCGTCGTGATGTCTTGACGCGCTTCGATCGACACGCAAAAGGCGGTCCCGCGCCGCGCCGTATTCTTCTCCACCATCGGCGGGATCTTCAGTTCCTCGAGCCTCTCCGGGGTCATCGGCATGCACACCAGGCCACGCCCGTGAGTCGCCATGAAGTTGATGATCTCCGGCGTGACCGTCTCCGCGGCACACACGAGATCGCCTTCGTTTTCGCGGTCCTCGTCATCCAGAACGATGACCATCCGGCCTTCACGAATGTCGGAGATGGCTTGTTCCACCGTTGCGAACGGACCGGAGGCGGGTTGCTTGCTCATGCGTCGTCCTCGTCGATTCTTGCCCGGGTCAGTCTTTCAAGATAGCGCGCCACCAGGTCGACCTCCAGGTTCAGGCGATCGCCGGTCGCCAGCGCCCCCAGCGTGGTCTCCTCGAGGGTGACCGGGATCAGCGCGACCTCGAATCCGCGAGCGTCGCCGGCCGACAGCGTCAACGAAACACCGGCCAGCGTCAACGACCCCTTCTCCGGCAGATAGCGTAACAGCCGGCCCTCCGTCGTCAGCCGGATCCGCCGATCCGCCCCGCCAGCGTCGATCGAGTCGACCCGGGCGATGCCGTCGACGTGACCGCTGACCAGGTGCCCCCCCAGGCGGTCGCCGACGCGGAGCGCGCGCTCGAGGTTGACTCGACTGCCGGGCCGCAGAGTCCCGAGCGTGGTGCGCACCAGGCTTTCCGGCATCACATCGACCCCGAACGTCCCGTCACCGGTGTCGACCACGGTCATGCAGGCTCCGTCGATCGACACGCTCTCGCCACGGACCAGTTCGCCGAGCTCTGCGGCCACGACCAACCGCGTGCAGGCCTCCGCTCCACTCTCAGCGGCGATCACCTTCCCGATCGTCTGGACCAATCCGGTAAACATCACGCCCCGCTGGACCGTGCCGGAACCCACCGGCCGACGGTCAACTGATCGCGACCGAGAGCGACGACACCGTCGCGTTCGAGCGACCAACCGGCGGTGGGAGCGCTCACCGCGGCGCCGGCCAGCATCGGCGTCGCACCGCCCGCCCCGAGCGCGATGGGTGCGTGGAACAGCGCGGCTCGCTGCGCCAGGCCCTGGCTGACGAAGCGGTGCAACGTCATCCCTCCACCCTCGACCAGCACGGAATACATGCCGCGAGCGCCCAGATCGCTCAACACTTCCTCAAGCTTGAGACCCCGTTCGTCCGCGCCGACCCGCACGACCGTCGCCACGGACGCCAAGACACGCGCCCGCTTGGCGGACCCCGCCGGGCCGGTGTAAACGATCACGCTGTCCGGATCCCGTCGAGAAAACACGCGCGCGCCGAGATCCAGGTCCAGGCTCAGGCTGAGGATCGCGACCAACCGCGTCTCTTCATCCCCGTCGAGGCGAATCGACAGGCGGGGATCGTCCCGGCGGACCGTCCCGGCACCGACCAGGATCGCGTCGTGATCGAGCCGCAACCGGTGCGCCACGCGGCGAGCGGTAAGACCCGTGATCCAACGCGACTCCCCGCACGCGGCCGACAGTTGGCCGTCCAGGCTCAGTGCCGCCTTGAGCGTGACCAGCGGCGTGCCGGCCCGGTGATGGTGCAAGAAAACCGCGTTGAGCCGCTCGGCTTCGCGTGCGAGCAAGCCGGTCTGGACTTGAATACCGGCCTTTTCGAGCCGTGCGAAACCTTTCCCGTCGACGCGGGGATCGGGGTCCCCGATTGCGGCCACCACGCGCGTGACCCCGGCCGCAATCAATCGATCCGCGCACGGCGGGGTGTGCCCGTGATGCGCACACGGCTCCAGGGTGACGTAGGCCGTGGCGCCGCGCGCGGCAGCTCCCGCCGCGTCGAGCGCGGTACCTTCGGCATGGGCGGTCCCGGCCCCATGGTGCAGCCCGCTGCCGACCGCCACACCCCCGCGCACGAGCACGCAACCGACTCTCGGGTTGGGCGCGGTCGAGCCGCGTGCGCGGGCGGACAGCGCCAGCGCCTGGGCCATCCAACGACGATCCTCGTGCGAGAGAGCCACGACCCTCAAACAGCCAGCAAGCCGTCGACATAGGCGTCAGGGTCGAACACGAGCAGATCGTCCAACCCCTCGCCCACACCGACGTAGCGCACCGGCACCCCGACCTTGCGCTGGATCACGAGCGCCACGCCACCCTTGGCGGTCCCGTCCAGCTTGGTCAGGACGACGCCGGTCAACCGGGTCACGCGGGTGAATTCCTCGGCCTGAACCAAACCGTTCTGGCCGGTGGTCGCGTCGACGACCAGCAAGACTTCGTGAGGCGCCCCCTCCACTTCGCGACGGGCGACCCGGCCGAGCTTTTCCAACTCGGCCATCAAGTGAGTCTTGGTGTGAAGGCGGCCGGCCGTGTCGACCAACACCGTGTCCACGCCGCGGCTTGACGCGGCCTTCAAGGCGTCGAACACCACGGCGGCGGGGTCGGCACCTTCGCATTGTTTCACGAATTCCGCGCCGGCTCGCTGACTCCATCGTTCGAGTTGTTCGATCGCAGCGGCGCGAAACGTATCCGCCGCGACGATCATGACCCTGCGCCCGGCGGCACGTTCGAGCGCGGCGAGCTTGCCGACCGTCGTGGTCTTTCCACCGCCGTTGACGCCGACGACGAAGATGACGTGCGGCTTGGTTGCGCGCTCGACCCGCGCATCGTGGTCGAGCGCCCCGCGAAGAGTCGCGCGCACTGCATCGACGATGCCCCCCGCGTCGGCGGCGGCACGCTCGCGCACCACGCCGATCACCTCGGCGGTCAATTCGGGTCCCAGATCCGCGGCCAGCAATCCGGCCTCGAGAGTCTCGATCGCTTCCTCGTCGATCTTGCCGGCCCGTCCCAGCCCGCCCAGGGTGGCCGCGATGCTTTCGCGAGTCCGCGTGAGACCTTGCGCGAGCTTCTTGAAGATCGACAGCGCCATCAGTCCTGGATGACTCCCATCAATTCACGGGCCTGCGCCGCCGCCGGGCTTCCGGGAGACACGTCGATACACCGGCGGAGCCACTCGAGGGCCTTGTGCTCGCGCTGCAGCCGGAACTCGAGGAAGCCCCGCCGGTACCAGTACGTTCCATCCATCCGGTAGTCCGGTTCAGCGACCGCGAGTTCGTCGAGCGCTTCTTCCAACTGACCGACGGTCTCGAGCGCCGACGCCAGTTCGAAATGGGCCTTCAAGTAGCGCGGGTCGATCTGCACCGCAATCCGAAATTGGTCGATGCCCTTGTCGTCCAACCCCTGCGCGCGGTACAGCATGCCAAGGTTGAGGTAGATCATTTGCGGGGACGGGTAGGCCGGATCCTCCAGTGCACGCTCGTACTGCGCGCGGGCCTCGTCGTAACGCTGTTGTTCGGCCAGACAGACCCCCAGCCAGTTGCGAGCGTCGGTGAGGTGCGGGTCCAGTTTCAACGCCAGGGTCAACTGTTCCTCCGCAGCCGGGTAGCGACCCGCGAGAAACAAGTACTCCCCGTACAACGAATAAAGCTGAGCGTTGGTCGGATTCTCGGTCACGACCTCTGCAAGCAGTTCCAACGCGTCGTTCATACGACCCGCGTGGTGGAACGAGTCGGCCATGCGCACCTTCTCGATCATCGTCAGTGGTTTGGGTTCGGTCAATGTCGGTGGCTTCTGCGGTCCGCAGGAGAGGGCGGCGATGAGCATCAAGACCGCGATCGTGACGGTTCGTTTCGAATCCGCTGCCAGAGATCTCATCGTCTTTTCCTCCGCCCTTGGCCGCCGGAAATCCCGGGGGGGTACTAGCGTACCAAACCGCGGCCCGCGAATCAGTCGCGGCCGAAGAAGCGCGAGAAGATTCCTCCCCCACGACTGCGCGGCGAATCGACCGGAGGGAGCTCCGGTGACCGCCCTGCGAGCAACGCATGCGGCGCCTCGCTCACCATCGCGATCGCACGCGCCTCACCGACCCAATCGGCGGACACCTCGACAGCCTCGCTCAGCACCGGCGGACGACCTCGTAGGTTGTGCGCGTCCGAGGCGAGCACGTGCACCAGCCCCTTGGTCATCAGTTCCTCGCTGAGATCCGCGACGTCGTCACCGAACACCCCGAGCACGCTGCCCGAGGTGATCTGACCCAGGGCGCCTTGGCGGATCACCGCCTCGTAGCGCCGGATATCGTCTTGGAAATAGCGAATCCGTTCGGGATGGGCGAAGACGATCTCGAGACCGGCCAGTTTCAACTCAAAAACCAGGTTCTCCAGCTCAACGGGGTACTGGCTCAGGGATAGTTCGAGCAGTAAGGTCCGCCCATTGTCCATCAGCGTCGGCGCACGGCCATCGGCGACGCGCTGAACCAGGTCGGGGCAGATGTGGACCTCCGCCCCCGGTTCGACGCGAATCCTCAAGCCCTCCGCGTCAAGCCGGGCTCGCAACTTTTCCACCTCGCGCAGCACGGTCGGGCGGTCGTTGAAATAGAAACCTTCCTTGCAGTGCGGCGTGGCCACGATTCTCTTGACGCCGTCGTTCTCCGCCATACGCGCGAACTCGACCGCATCGTCCTCGGTCTTCACCCCGTCGTCGACCCCGGGGAGGATATGCGAATGGATATCGATCATCGATGCGGGATCTCGTGGGTTTCGTCCTCGGAGGTCAACGGACGACCCATCAGACGTTGGACCCCGTCCCGCGGATTACCGCCTTCATAAAGAACACGGTTCACCTCTTCGACAATCGGCATACGCACCGCCTCGCGTTGGGCGAGCCGGTGAGCAGGGCGAGCAGTCCGGATCCCTTCGGCGACGCCCGTCGCCCCGGCCAGGATGTGATCGAGCGATTCGCCCCGCCCCAGCCTGCGCCCCACGGTGAGATTGCGCGACTGCTCGCCGGTACAGGTCAAGACCAGATCGCCGAGTCCGGCGAGCCCCGCGAACGTCGCCGGGCTGCCGCCAAGACGGCTTCCGAGGCGGGTCATCTCCGCCAGCCCCCGTGTGATCAACGCTGCGCGTCCGTTCGGTCCCGTACCGAGCCCGTCGAGGATCCCCGCCGCCAGCGCGACGACGTTCTTGAGCGCCCCGCCCAGCTGGACTCCCACGGGATCGCTGTTCGTGTAAATGCGCAGTTCCGCGGAAGCGAGGCGATCCTGGAGATAGTCGGCCAACGCTGCATCCTCCGCCGCGGCGACCAGAGCAGTCGGTTTGCCTCGTGCCACATCGGAGGCGAACGACGGCCCGGAGAGAACCGCGACCGGACGGGTCTCGCCGAGTTCGTCGCGGATCACCTCGACCGGGAGCATCAGGCTGCCCTCCTCGATGCCCTTGGCCGCGGCCACCAGCGGCAGATCGGCGGGGAGCGCTCCGGAGAGGCTGCGGTACACGTCGCGGGCGAACTGGCAAGGCACGACCGCAAGCAAGATCCCGGCGTCCTCGACGACGGCCGCCAGGTCCGTCGTTGCTTCGATCCCGGGAGGAAGCGGTACTCCCGGAAGAAACGTGCGATTCTCGCCGCGACGTATCTCCTCGGCGACCTGCGGCTCGCGAACCCACTGCCTCACGACGGATCCGCCGCGGCGGCAGTGCGCCGCCAGCGCGGTGCCCCAAGCTCCGCTGCCCAACACTGCGATCGAACCGGCCACGTGACTCCTTGACCCAGGGGAAACCGCCGCGTTCAGTCTTCCGAAGCGGCGACGTCCAAGCGGTAGCGCTCCAGCGCAGTGTAGCGCGCGCCGCCCGAATGCAGCACGCTTCGAAACAGAACCACCTCGGACACCACGAACGACTCCGCCTCCAGCGGTGCGGCGAAGCCTTCGGGCAACGTCGCTCGCTCGCCGCGCCGCGCGCGCGCGAGCAAGAGATGCGGATGGAACTCGCGGGTCTCGGGCTCGAAACCGAGCCCTCTCGCGGCGCGCTCGAGCGACGCCGCGAGCGCGGTCAACCTGGAGTCCGATTCGACTCCGACCCAGAGGATGCGCGGTCGTCCCCGTTCGGGAAAGAACCCCAGCGAACCCAGTCGCAGTTGGAACGGACCGTGGCCACGAACCGCCTCCGCCCAGGTGCGACGCGCTACGTCATCGACGCCCGCTTCAACCGCGCCGAGAAACCGAAGTGTCAAGTGGATCGAGTTGACGTTCGCCCAACGCCATCCGGTCACGCTTCCGCAAAGCGACCGGCACCGCTCGTCGAGAACTTCGCGCCAGGCGACCGGCAGGTCCAGTGCGAGGAATTGCCTCAGCGGGCCGATCCGATCAGCGCCCGGCGCAGACAGTCGAGCGCAAAAGCCACGCTCCCCCGACGCACCCCCTCGCGGTCCCCGGGTCGCAACGTGCGCCAGTGCTGCGTGGCATCCCGCGACGCGAGCGCGACGTGAACCAACCCGACCGGCTTGTCTTCGGATCCGCCGGTAGGTCCCGCGATTCCCGTGACCCCGATGCCCCAGTCGGCGCCACAATCCGTGCGTACGGCCTCGGCCAGTCGGCGGGCGACCGGTTCGCTGGCCGCTCCGTGTCGCTCGAGGGTCGCGGCGTCGATCCCGGCGAGTTGCTGTTTGAGTTCGTTGGCATAGACCACCCATCCGCCGCGGAACCAACGGCTCGAACCGGGAACCGTCGTGGATTCCGCCGCGAGCAAGCCGGCCGTGCATGACTCCGCGACGGCCAACGTTTCGCCGCGTTCCGTGAGAAGATCACCGACGATGCCGGCGAGCGAACGTTTGTCATCGACGTAAACGTCACCCCCGAGCCGGGCTTTCATTGCATCGCACGTCGCGTTGAGCTGCAAGACGGCGGTTTCGCGACGATCGGCGACCGACCGAATACCGATCTCCACCTCGCCTGGACCACTCAGGATCGTCACGTCGATCCCCGGCCGGTCGTACAGATCGCTGATTCGCGCTTCGACGGCAGCCTCCCCACGACCAAAGACACGCAGCGTCGACAGAACCACCGCCTGCCGGCTCGACACGCCGACCCAATCATCGACGTGCGCGGCCAACATCGGCTTCATTTCAGAGGGCACGCCGGGCAACGCCACAATCGTCGTCCCCGCGTGGTCGACGAGCAGGCCGTCCGCACTGCCCACGCCATTGGCGATCCAACGAGCCCCCGCGGGGCGCCGGGCCTGACGCGCCTGCCGTTCCGTCCAGGGTAACTCGACGGCCGCGAAACGGCGGCGCAACTCCGCCTCCTTCTCCGCGTCGTGCTCCAGCGGCCGCTCCAACACTTGCGCCAGGGCCTCGCGCGTTCGATCGTCCTCGGTGGGCCCGAGGCCGCCGGTGAGGATCACCAGATCGGCCATCTCCACCGCGGCTCGAATCGTCGGAACGATGGCGGCCGGCTCGTCCAACACCGCCACCCGCGCAACGGTCTCCATGCCGAGACGGTCCAACTGCGCCGAGATCCAGACCGTGTTGGTGTCGGCGCGACCGAAGCGAAGAAGCTCCGATCCCACCGCGATGAGCACCGCGCGTTTCATCGAACCAGGCGACCCAGGTCGTCAGGCCCCACGATTCCACCGGACACGATCAACTTGATCGATTCCTCGACGGACAGATCCAGCGTCACGAGATCGTCCTCGTCGGCGAACACGAGCCAGCCCGAGGTCGGGTTCGGTGTGGTGGGAAGAAACACGGGAATCTTGCGTTTCTCGCCGGCAAAGGAATGGCGTTTCTCCGTGGTGACGAAACCGATCGTCCACAAGCCCTTGCGCGGATACTCGACCAGCACTACGCGAGAAAACTTTGCCTCCCGATCCGATCCGAACGAATCGAGGAGTTGACGCAGCGGCCCGTAAACGCTTCGCACGAGGGGTACGCGCAGGATCCAGGATTCGAACCAACGCACCCAACGGCGCCCCGTAAAATTCGAACCGATCACGCCGATCGTATAGATCATGACGGCGGTGATCAGCACACTGGCGACGGAAAAGAATACGCGGCCGATTGCGCCTTCGGGGGGCTCGACCCCGGTCCATTCCACCAGCCGTTGCAGCCGCGGGGTAGCCTGGCGGCTGACGAAGCCGAACAGCAACTGGACCACCCAGGCCGTGACGACCAGCGGCAGGATCAACAGCAGCCCGCGAATGAGGTTGCGCCGAATATGCACGAACATCGTGGAAATCACGAAGCCTGGTCCGGACCGACTTGCTTGGAAAAAGACACGAAGTATTGGGCCATCGAAAACAACGAGAGTGCCAGCACGACCCACAGCGCGATCTTGCCCACGTTGCCGAGCCGGACCCAGCGTTCGATCGAGTCGCTGAGGATCAGCAGCGTGATGGCCACGATCTGGCTGGCCGTCTTCAACTTACCCCAGCTGGATGCGGCGATGATCGACCCCTTGACCGCGGCGATGCTGCGCATCCCGCTGACGGCGAACTCCCGGCCGACGATCACGACGATCATCCAGGCCGGTGCGAGTCGCAATTCAACCAGTGCGATGAACGCGCTGATTGTCAACAACTTGTCGGCGATCGGATCCAGCAACTTGCCAAGATCAGTGATCTGATCCCGCTTGCGGGCAAGGTAACCGTCGAGCCAATCCGTCGAGGCCGCGACCAGGAAAATCGCGACGGCAATGATCTCACGCCACTCCCTGAGCCACGTGACGAGTCCCGTCAGACCGAAGATCTCCTGGGCCTTGGCCAGCGCCCACGGCGGGGTCAGCAGCACCACGACCAGGAGCGGGACCAGGAAGATGCGGGATAACGTCAGCGTGTTCGGCAGGTTCAAGGCCATCGAAAAACCGGCACCTCTTGAAAACGGGGAAGACGATAGCACGCACCCACACCGTGAACCAAGACCACGAACGCCGGGTGAGGCGGAGAAAAAAGCCCGGAGGTTCACCTCCGGGCCGTTTGTCCTAGAACCGCGTCGAGGGATCAGTTCTTGGTCGACACTCCCTTCGACGCGTCCAAGAATGTTTGCGCAAGCGAACCCTGCGGATCGATATCGTCGGTGATCGTGGTCGGATCGAGCAACGGAAATTGATAGCTGATACGCAGCGATCCGTCGTCCGAATCGTACCGGATCACGATGGTCCCATCCTCGATCCCGATCGAGGGATGCTGGCCGCCGATCGAATCGTCGGATATTTGCAACGGCTCCAGCCAGCCGGTTTCGACGAACATGCTGAAATACACG
>Ga0114950_10000438_pt1 | contig 28233 bp, 25 predicted proteins | sample N075metaG_FD_83503 | JGI IMG/M metagenome (GOLD analysis project Ga0114950, IMG submission 83503) | Deep subsurface microbial communities from Kermadec Trench to uncover new lineages of life (NeLLi) - N075 metaG | ecosystem: Environmental > Aquatic > Marine > Ocean trench > Sediment | place... | reverse complement strand
GTGAAAGACGTCTTGTTGCTCGATGTCACTCCTTTGTCTCTGGGTATCGAAACGATGGGCCAGGTAATGACCAAGCTGATCGACAAGAACACAACGATTCCGGCGAACGCAGAGCAGGTCTTTTCGACTGCGGATGACAATCAGACCGCGGTAACGATCCACGTGTTGCAGGGCGAACGCGAACGCGCGGCGGATAACAAGTCGCTCGGTCGGTTCGATCTGGCGGATATCCCGCCGTCAGCCCGCGGCATGCCGCAGATTGAGGTCCAGTTTGACATCGATGCGAATGGCATATTGCATGTCACAGCCAAGGACAAGGCGACCGGCAAAAGTCAGAACATCATCATCAAAGCGTCCAGCGGATTGTCAGATGAAGAAGTCGAGGCAATGGTTGCAGATGCGGTAGCGCACGAGGAAGAAGACAAGAAATTCCGTGACCTGGTCGATGTTCGTAATCAGGCAGACGGCTTGATCCATGCCTCGGAGAAGACACTCAGTGAGCTTGGAGAAAAGGCCTCTGGTGAAGACAGACTTGCAGTTGAAGGCGCGATTAGTGACCTGAAGGCAGTCCTCGATAGTGGCGATCAGGCAGCAATTGAGGCCAAGACCTCGGCACTGGCTAAAGCATCCGCAACAGTCGCGCAGAAGTTGTACGCGGAGCAAGCGTCTGAAGAAGGTGCAGACGCGACCGGCGATGGCAGTGCAAAAGGCGACGATGTCGTTGACGCCGAGTTTGAAGAAGTCGATGGCGATGATGACAGCGATGACGAGTCAAAATCTGCCTGATCCGGGGCACATAATGTAAGTGAATAGGCCGGGCGTCTCTCGTAGACGCCCGGTTTCATAATGGAAGTCTTTAGCAAAATGGCAAAGCGCGACTACTACGAAGTTCTTGGCGTCAGCAAGGCCGCGACTGAGAGCGAGATCAAAAAGGCGTATCGGCGTCTTGCCATGAAGCATCATCCCGACCGAAATACGGACGACAAAGAAGCAGAAGGCAAATTCAAGGAAGCGCGTGAGGCATACGAGGTTCTGAAGGACTCCGGGAAGCGCGGCACCTACGATCAGTTTGGCCACGATGGGCTGCGCGCCGGGTCTGGCGGCGGCGGGTTCAGTGCAGAAGGATTTGGCGATATCTTCGGCGATGTGTTCGGTGATATCTTCGGTGGCCGGCGTGGCGGCAGCAGACAAGTGTTTCGCGGCGCTGATCTTGGTTACGAGTTGCGACTGGACCTTGAAGATGCCGTTGCAGGCGATTCCGTAACCATCGAAGTGCCTACCCAGGTCACATGCAAGTCCTGTGACGGCAGAGGCGCGAAAAAAGGCACTGAGCCGACCAAGTGCTCCACTTGCGGCGGTGTAGGCCAGGTGCGCATGCAGCAGGGATTTTTCTCTATTCAACAGGCTTGTCCGGCATGCAAAGGCGCGGGCACCGTAATCAGCGACCCCTGCGGCGACTGTCACGGCCGAGGACGGGTGAGGAAGACCAAGAAATTGGCGGTGAAAGTACCGGCGGGCGTCGATGACGGCGATCGAATACGACTATCCGGTGAGGGCGAGGCCGGTCGTAACGGTGGTCCATCCGGCGATCTTTATGTCGAGATCCGGGTCAATCCGCACAAATTGTTTCAACGCGACGGCGCAGACCTGTCATGCGAAGTGCCAATAAGTTTTAGCAAGGCCACATTGGGTGGTGAAATCGAGCTGCCGACGCTGGCAGGCAACGTGGTCCTGAAGATTCCCGCAGAGACCCAGTCCGGCAAAGTTTTTCGCTTGCGAGGCAAAGGCGTAACGACTGTTCGCGGGCGCGGCACAGGTGACTTGTTTGCAAGGGTCGCGGTAGAGACGCCGATAAATCTGACAGATGAACAGGGAGCACTCCTGAAAAAATTCGACGATGCCATCAGCGCCGGTGGTGACCGGCATAATCCGCGAGCGGGCGGCTGGATGGATACCGTAAAACGGTTTTTTGAGCGTATAGGCTGACGATCGGCTAATCTGGCCGGGTGACGTCAAAATACTGCACAAGTCTCAGGGCTACATCATGCTGAATGTCGCGGTTCTCGGATCCGGACGAATGGCGCGAGGCATTCTCCAGGTCATTGAAGGCAGTGACCAGTGCCAGGCGAGCGGCGTCTGGCTACGCGACAAAGCGAAGATCAGCGAGTTTCGCGACGCCCATCAGCGTGATGCGTCCGGGAAGGTGCTGATCAGCGACGACTTGGCCGCTGTGCTGGCGGCAGCAGACATTGCAATCGACTTTACCCTGGCCCAAGCCAATGCCACTGTTATTGAACAGGTGGTGACGGCAGGATTGCCGCTGGTTTGCGGCGTTAGTGGCCTGGACGAATCCCAACAGCAGTCATTGCTTGAAGCCTCCGAGCGAATTCCGCTGCTCTATGATCGCAACATGTCCTATGGCATTGCTGTACTGACCCGACTACTCCAAGAGGTGGGCGGCGCGTTTAGCAATGGATTCGAAACCGAAATTCACGAGTCCCATCATCGCCACAAGAAAGACGCGCCATCGGGGACGGCGCTGTTGCTGGGGGAAACGTTGGCTGAAAGTCGCGGCCGCAAGCTCGAGGACGTCTACTTCTACGATCCGTCCGGCGCCAGGCCGGAGTCGTCCGGCAAGATCGGCTTTTTCGTCACTCGTGACGGTGAAACACCGGGAGACCACAAGGTCGTTTTCAGATCGCCGTCAGAAACGATACAGATCTCGCACAGCGTCGCTGACAGGCGGGTTTTTGCGGAGGGCGCGGTCAAGGCTGCTCTGTGGCTTGCAGACCGGGAGCCGGGCTTGTATCGCATGTCCGACCTGCTGATCGAATAGGCCGAAAGCGCTGGCGCAGGCAGCCTCGCTTCAGTACACTGGCGCCGGTCGCCAATTCACCGGCGAACCACTAAGCGGAAGGCATTGTCCTTCCGCTTTTGTGCATCTAATGAACGTGAAGCAGTAGCAGATGAGCGGTCCGACGCAAATTGAGGAAGTTTCTTGAGCACGCCAGCGTTACTGGCATTGCAGGACGGGACTCTATTCCGCGGTATATCTGTTGGCGCCGAAGGCAAAACGATCGGCGAAGTTGTTTTCAACACCGCGATGACCGGCTACCAGGAAATCCTCACTGACCCTTCCTATTGCAGGCAAATCATTACACTGACCTATCCGCACATAGGCAATACCGGCACCAATAGCGACGACATGGAATCTTCGGCCGTTCATGCGTCGGGCCTGGTTATTCGCGACAGTTCAATGGTGACCAGCAGCTGGCGTGCAGAGCGTAGTTTTTCAGAATTTCTTGAGCAGGCGAATACGGTCGCTATTGCAGAAATCGATACTCGTAAATTGACCCGAATATTGAGAGAAAAGGGTGCCCAGTCCGGGTGCATCATGACCGGCGATGTCGACGAGAAAATTGCGATCGAACATTCGCGAAAATTTCCGGGGATTGCCGGCATGGATCTCGCGAAAATTGTCTCGACCGACCGTACTTATCAATGGTGCCATGGCTCGAACTTCTCGGCGCGCTCAAAAATCTTAAGTCGCACGATAGCGCCATACCATGTTGTAGCGTACGACTTTGGCATCAAACGCAACATCCTGCGAATCCTGTCAGACTTCGATTGCCGCATGACGGTGGTTCCGGCAACGACCTCCGCGGAGGAAGTATTGGAACTACGGCCGGACGGCGTATTTCTATCCAATGGACCAGGCGACCCGGAGCCTTGCGACTACGCCATTGAAGCGATCAGGCAAATTCTGGAAACATCCGTTCCGGTATTTGGAATTTGTCTCGGTCATCAGCTGCTGGCGCTGGCAGCGGGAGCGAAAACCCAGAAGATGAAATTCGGCCATCACGGCGCTAATCATCCCGTGCAGAACCTGGAAACGGGACAAGTCGCTATCACAAGTCAAAACCACGGTTTCACGGTAGACGAATCGTCACTGCCGGACAATGTACAGGCGACACACCGATCTTTGTTCGACGGCACGTTGCAGGGCTTCAGATTCACAGACCGGGCAGCGTTCGGATTTCAGGGTCACCCAGAGGCGAGTCCGGGGCCTCACGATCTCCATCCATTATTCGAACTGTTCATTAATGATATGGATGACTTCAAGCGCAGCACAATGAGAAGTGCGATCATCAATTGATTAAAATCACTTATAAAACAATGAAATATAGGGCTAACTTCATGTTAAATATCCGTACGGTGCAACGCTCTTCTTGTGCCTGTTGGGGGCTTTAGCCATTGCCAAAACGTACTGATATAAAGAGCATCCTCATCATTGGGGCCGGCCCTATTGTGATTGGTCAGGCGTGCGAATTTGATTATTCCGGGGCGCAAGCCTGTAAAGCGCTGAAAGAAGAGGGCTACCGGGTCATTCTGGTGAACTCGAACCCGGCAACGATAATGACCGACCCTGAAACCGCCGATGCTATCTACATTGAGCCTGTGCAGTGGCAGACGGTCGAACGCATCATCGAAAAGGAGCGTCCGGATGCGCTGTTGCCGACGATGGGCGGCCAAACCGGATTGAATTGTGCTTTGGATCTTGCCCGGGAAGGTGTGCTGGAGAAATACAAGGTCGAGCTGATTGCAGCCTCCAGGGAGGCGATCGACATGGCGGAAGACCGCGAGAAATTCCGCATTGCCATGAGCGAAATCGGACTGGAATGTCCGCGTGCGGAAATCGCCCATACGATCGAGCAAGCGCTGGAAAAACAGAAGGGCATCGGTTTTCCGACCATTATCCGGCCCTCATTTACACTCGGTGGCTCCGGTGGCGGTATCGCATACAACCTGGAGGAATTCACGCAGATCGTAACGCATGGCCTCGAGATGTCACCGACATCAGAGATCTTGCTGGAAGAATCGGTTATCGGCTGGAAAGAGTTCGAAATGGAGGTCGTGCGGGACAAGAACGACAATTGCATCATCGTGTGTTCCATCGAAAATGTTGATGCTATGGGTGTCCACACGGGTGACTCGATAACGGTAGCCCCGGCACAAACATTGACGGACAAAGAGTATCAATTGATGCGCAACGCATCGATTGATGTATTACGCAAGATTGGCGTTGAGACGGGCGGCTCGAATGTGCAATTTGCCCTTAACCCGAAAGACGGCCGCATGCTTGTCATCGAGATGAACCCAAGAGTGTCACGTTCGTCGGCATTGGCCTCCAAAGCCACCGGCTTCCCGATTGCGAAAGTCGCCGCAAAACTCGCGATTGGCTATACGCTGGACGAGTTGAGAAACGACATTACGGGTGGCGCAACCCCCGCATCGTTCGAGCCAAGCATCGATTACGTCGTTACCAAGATTCCACGATTCACGTTCGAAAAATTCGCAGGCGCAAACGACAGGCTCACGACGCAAATGAAATCGGTCGGTGAAGTAATGGCGATAGGTCGAACATTTCAGGAGTCCTTCCAAAAAGCATTGCGCGGTCTGGAAACAGGCGTCAGTGGCCTTGATGAAAAGGCCGCGTTGATCGTCACAGACGAAGACCGGGACAATCTGCGGCAGGAATTGCGTATGCCTGGTGCGGACCGGATCTGGTATGTCGCCGATGCCTTGCGGCAAGACTTTACGGCTGAAGAAGTCTCGGAATTATCAGGCATCGATCCGTGGTTTGTGGCGCAAATAAACGACCTGGTGCTTGAAGAGGCGCGGATCCGTCAGGAAGGACACAAAAGCCTTGATCACGATCGAATGAGGCAGTTAAAGCGCAAGGGTTTTTCGGATCAGCGTATCGCCACTTTGACCCGACAGGACGAGGCCTTCATTCGGAAGAAGCGCCTGTCGTACGGTTTGCGCCCGGTTTACAAGCGTGTGGACACTTGTGCGGCCGAATTCGCATCCACAACAGCATATTTGTATTCGACCTACGAAGAAGAATGCGAAGCGGACACGACCGACAAGCCCAAGATAATGATTCTGGGAGGTGGGCCCAACCGCATTGGCCAGGGAATCGAATTCGACTATTGCTGCGTGCATGCGGCACAGGCTCTCTCCGAACGCGGCTACGAAACGATCATGGTCAATTGTAATCCCGAGACCGTTTCCACCGATTACGACACCGCCGATCGACTGTACTTTGAATCCCTGACCTTCGAAGACGTCATGGAGATCATCGACAAGGAACAGCCAAAAGGCGTGATTGTTCAATATGGCGGCCAGACTCCGCTGAAGTTGGCGCGCGCACTGGAGGCCGCTGGTGCGCCTATAATTGGCACGTCGCCGGATTCCATCGACCTTGCTGAAGACCGGGAGCGCTTCGCGCAAATGGTCGAAAAACTCGGTCTGAAGCAACCGCCGAATTGCACTGCTCGCAGCAAAGAACAGGCCTTGGGCATGGCAGGCGATGTGGGTTATCCGATTATCGTCCGACCCTCATATGTATTGGGCGGCCGGGCGATGGAAATAGTGCACAGTGAAAATGAGTTGTCCGCCTATATGCAAGCTGCCATTGACGTGTCAAATGACAGCCCGGTTCTGCTGGATCGATTCCTCGACCAGGCTACGGAAGTGGATGTCGATATTGTCTGCGATGGCGAGCGCGTTCTGGTGGGCGGCATTATGGAGCACATCGAGCAGGCAGGGGTTCATTCCGGCGATTCCGGTTGTTCATTGCCACCGTTCAGTTTGACGGCCGAAGTGCAGGAAGAGTTGATCAAGCAAGTCACGATAATGGCGAAAGAGTTGCATGTGGTCGGCATTATGAATACCCAGTTCGCAATTCAAAACGACGTTATTTATGTGCTTGAGGTGAATCCGCGTGCTTCACGAACGATCCCGTTTGTATCGAAAGCGACGGGACTGCCGTTGGCGAAGATTGCTGCCGGTGTGATGATTGGTGACACCCTGGAAAAACAGGGTTTCGTCGATCAACGAATACCGGAGTATTTCTCCGTTAAGGAATCCGTATTTCCGTTCATAAAGTTTGCCGGTGCAGATCCTATTCTTGGGCCCGAGATGAAATCGACCGGCGAAGTAATGGGAGTTGGCCGAACGTTTGGCGAAGCCTATGCGAAAGCGCAACTTGCTTCCGGAGTCGTATTACCGGTCAGTGGAACAGCATTGATAAGTGTGCGCGATCGGGACAAGGCAGAGGCGGTTGAGCTGGCAAAAGTACTCGTAGAGAGAGGCTTCAATATTGTCGCCACCGACGGCACCGCGAAAGAACTTGCCGCAGCCGGCATTGATTGCAGGCGTGCGAACAAGGTGCGTGAGGGGCGGCCGCATATTGTGGACATGATCAAAAACAATGAAATATCATTGATCGTCAATACGACGGAAGGCAAGCAGGCTATTCGTGAGTCTCGTCCGATCAGGGCGGAGGCGGTCAGGCGAAAGGTCACTTATTACACAACGCTCGGCGCGGCGATCGCCACCTGCACGGCGCTTGAGCATCTGAGTAACAGTGAAGTCAACAAGCTTCAGGACCTGCACAAGGAGGTCAATGCATGAACAAAGTACCGATGACCACACGTGGAGCACAGTTGCTTCGTGACGAGTTAAAGAATTTGAAGTCGGTTGCACGCCCGGAGGTCATTACCGCAATAGCGGAAGCGCGGGCGCATGGTGACTTGAAAGAAAACGCCGAGTATCACGCGGCCAAAGAACAACAAGGCTTCATCGAGGGCCGCATCAAGGATATCGAGGGCAAGTTGTCGAATTTACAAGTCATCGATGTAACCACTGTTGATGCGAAAGGCCGAATCGTATTTGGCTCTACTGTTGAACTTCTGGACGAGCAAACGGACGGTGAAATCGTCTACAAAATTGTGGGCGAAGACGAAGCGGACATTAAGACCGGCCTTATTTCTTACACATCGCCGATCGCACGTGCGTTGAACGGCAAGAATGAAGGTGACGAAATAACATTTTCGGCGCCGGGTGGCGAAAAGCACTACGAGGTTATAGCGGTACGCTATGAATAGCAGAATCGTATAGCGCAGAGTTAGCGACGCGGCAGGCTGATGCGTTGTTTTTCAGGGTTACGCCGGAACAGCAAAGCGACATTTCCGATTCGAGTGACCAGCGATGTGTTTTCGTCGCACAGTTTCACGATTATGTCATCGCGAATTTCCCGATCGCCAGCGCGAACCCTGACTTTTATCAACTCGTGATGGTCTATCGTGGATTCGAATTCTTTAACGACTGCTTCGGAAAGGCCGCCGTCGCCGACGACGATGACGGGTTTCAAGTGATGCCCCAGGCTGCGCAGATATTTTTTTTGTGTCTCGGACAGCGTCATGCGCGGGAGTCTAACAGTCATCGAATGAAGTATCCGGTCTGAAAAAAATTATGGCAAACAGAAACAGCAGCGAACGATGGAAGCAGAGACAGGAGCGAGATCCTTACGTGCAACAGGCGCGCAGGGAGGGTTGGCGATCTCGGGCGGTGTACAAACTCGAGCAGATCGATAAGAAAGAGCGACTGTTGAGACCCGACATGGTCGTGATCGACTTAGGGTCAGCGCCGGGCGGGTGGAGTCAGTATGTCAGCGTTCGCCTCAAGGAACGAGTACGGTTAATTGCGCTCGACTTGCTGGAAATGGATTCATTGCCTGCAGTGGAGTTTATCCAGGGCGATTTCACCGAGGAGGCAGTTTTCAGCCACCTCATGGAAACGCTCGGAGACTCTAAAGCAGACCTTGTAATGAGCGATATGGCGCCCAATATAAGCGGCACTAAAGCGGTCGATCAGCCACGTTCGATGCACCTGGCAGAATTGGCGCTGGATCTGGCGCGTCAAACGCTGAAACGAAAGGGCAGTTTCATATGCAAATTGTTCCAGGGGCAGGGGTCTGACGCGTTTATAATGGATGTACGCAAGGATTTTGGCAAAGTCCGGGTGATGAAACCGGATGCCTCGAGGGCCGGCAGCCGTGAGGTTTACTTGGTAGCGAGAAACTATCAACTATAGTAATGTCTAAGCATTAGACGCAGTCTAATTTGAGTGTTGTGGAGTTCCAATAACAGTGAATGATTTAACCAAGAACGTACTGGTTTTTATAGTAATTATTGTGGTCCTGCTGTCAGTCGTGCAGGGCCTTAGTGGCGTCAACACGCAGGGGCCGCAGAAAGTTGACTATTCCCAGTTTCTTGATCGCGTAAAGTCTGGCAACGTCAAGAGAGCGGAGATCGACATCCAGCGTATCGATTTCGGATCGCGAATACCTCTTGAGTACTACACCATCAGCCCGGAGACCGATAACAACGCGTTAATCGGCATTCTGGAACAGCACCGGGTCGAATTCACCGCCAAAGAACCCGAATCGCAGAGCCTGATCGGCCAGTTACTGATCAGTTCCTTCCCGATCCTTTTACTTATTGGCGTGTGGATCTATTTCATGCGGCAAATGCAGGGCGGCGCTGGCGGGCGCGGCGCGATGTCGTTTGGCAAAAGCAAAGCGCGGCTTATTGGAGAGGACCAGATCAGTGTTTCTTTTGCCGATGTTGCAGGAATAGAAGAGGCGAAAGACGAGGTCTCTGAAATCGTCGACTTTCTACGCGACCCAAGCAAATATCAGCGCCTCGGTGGCAAGATTCCGCGAGGCGTATTAATGGTTGGTCCACCGGGCACCGGCAAGACACTCCTGGCACGGGCGATTGCCGGGGAGTCGAAAGTACCGTTTTTCACAATCTCTGGCTCCGATTTCGTTGAAATGTTTGTCGGCGTTGGTGCATCTCGCGTCAGGGACATGTTCGAACAGGCGAAGAAACAGGCGCCGTGCATTATTTTCATCGACGAGCTCGATGCTGTTGGTCGTCATCGAGGTGCAGGGCTCGGTGGCGGACATGACGAGCGCGAGCAAACCTTGAATCAGTTGCTCGTGGAAATGGATGGATTCGAAGGTAACGAAGGCGTAATCGTTATTGCGGCAACGAACCGACCCGACGTATTGGATCCGGCACTCCTCCGACCCGGTCGATTTGACCGCCAGGTTGTTGTGCCTCTTCCCGACATTCGCGGCCGCGAGCTTATTTTGAAGATTCATATGCGAAAAGTACCGTTGGCCGACAACGTCAAGCCGCGCATTATTGCCCGGGGTACACCAGGATTCTCTGGTGCCGATCTTGCCAATCTTGTTAATGAGGCCGCCTTGTTTGCAGCGCGCGAAAACAAGCGCGTTGTCAGTATGGAAGAGTTCGAGAGAGCCAAAGACAAGATTATGATGGGCGCAGAACGTCGTTCCATGGTCATGAGCGAGAAAGAAAAGTTGAATACCGCCTACCACGAAGCCGGACACGCGATTGTCGGAAGCTGTGTTCCGGATCACGACCCTGTGCACAAGGTCACCATTATACCGCGCGGCCGCGCTTTGGGCGTCACCCTGTATCTGCCCGAAGAAGACACCTACAGCATTTCCAAAGAAAAACTTGAAAGCAATATTTCGTCTCTCTTCGGCGGCAGACTGGCTGAAGAAATGACATTGGGGAAGGAAGGCGTTACGACGGGTGCGTCAAACGATATAGAACAGGCCACCGATATTGCACGCAAAATGGTGACTAAATGGGGTTTGTCGGAAAAGCTGGGTCCGCTTACCTACGCCGAAGAGGATGGCGAAGTATTTCTCGGGCGATCGGTGACGCAGCACAAGCAGGTCTCGGATATCACGGCACATGAAATTGATGAAGAGGTTCGACGGATTATCGATCGCAATTATAAACGCGCCGAGTCGATACTTGCCGAACATATTGACGAGCTTCACAGCATGGCCAAGGCATTAATGAAGTACGAAACAATTGATGCCGCGCAGATTAAGAACATCCTGGAAGGCAAGGATCCGGGCGAGCCAAAAGACTGGTCCAGCTCGGATGATGAAGACAGTGCGGAATCGAGTGGCGGCGACAAGAAGAAAGACGCCGAAGCGACTTCGCCAATCGGTGGTCCGGCTAGCGAACATTAGCCAACCGGAGTTTGACTTGAATTGAACGGCAGCCTGGTGGCTGCCGTTTTAGCTTGTTCGAGGCGCAAGTGAGCACCAAGGTGGAGCCCGTGATTATCGACCTGAATCAACCCCGGATTATGGGTGTGCTCAACGTTACACCGGATTCGTTTTCGGACGGGGGCCGGTACTTTGATAAAGATGCCGCCATCGGGCATGCAGAATCCATGCTTGAACAGGGTGCATCTATTATCGATATAGGTGGTGAGTCAACCCGGCCAGGTGCCACGGAAGTTTCCGATCAGGAGCAGCTTGATCGTGTGTTGCCGGTCATAACGGCAATTGCCGGGCATGTTGATGTAGCTGTTTCCGTCGATACCAGCTCACCGCTTGTGATGAAAGCCGCGGCGGAGGCCGGGGTCTTGATGATCAATGACATATTCGCATTGCGCCGCGACGGCGCGTTGCAGGCGGCGGCGGAGACAGGTTGTGCGATCTGTCTCATGCACATGCAGGGTGAGCCGCGCGCGATGCAGGATAATCCGGTTTACGACGACGTCATCGATGAAGTGGGCCGGTTTTTGTGCGATCGCGTAACGGCATGTGTCGACAATGGAATTGGCATGCAACGAATCGTCGTCGATCCTGGCTTCGGCTTCGGCAAAACGGACCGGCACAACATCGAATTGCTGGCGGGTCTTGACCTGCTTCAGGTACGTGGCTTGCCAATACTGGTAGGGTTGTCTCGAAAGCGCACCTTAGGAAATCTGACGGGTCGCGATGTCGAAAATCGACTGGCGGCAGGTATCGCGGCCGCGGTTATCGCCTTTGAGCGTGGCGCGACAATTATTCGCACGCATGATGTTGCTGCCACTGCCGACGCGCTCAAGATTGCGATGGCAGTCCGCGAGGCGCAAAATGTTTGACAGCAAGGACACATTGAATGGCTAAGCAGTATTTCGGAACAGACGGAGTCAGGGGGTTGGTCGGAAAAGATCCGATGACCGCAGACTTTGCCATGCGTCTTGCGAGCGCAGCAGCACAAGTGCTGGTCCCGGCCGGGGGGACTGTCCTGATTGGCAAGGACACCAGGCTGTCAGGCTATATGTTCGAATCAGCGCTCGAAGCCGGTTTTGTCGCCGCTGGCGCCGATGTCTTGTTGCTTGGGCCATTGCCAACACCGGGAATTGCGTACCTGACGCAAACCTTGGGAGCAACGCTCGGCGTCGTTATCAGCGCGTCGCACAATCAGTTTCACGACAACGGCATCAAGTTTTTCGACAGTGAGGGATCCAAACTCACCGATGCGATCGAGATGGAAATCGAGCGCGGTCTGGCGAGTCCGGCAATAACAATGGAATCGAATAAACTCGGCAAGGCGAAGCGTATCGATGAAGCGCTCGCCCGTTATCAGGAGTTCGCGGTCTCAACGTTTCCGGACGATCTCAACCTTGATGGAATGAAAATTGTATTCGATGGCGCGAACGGCGCGGGCTACAAAGTCGGGCCGCGTACCCTGAACCAGCTCGGGGCAGATGTCATCTCGATCGGTTGTTCACCGAACGGACGCAACATCAATAAGGGCTGTGGCTCTACCAACGCGGCGCTCCTGCAGCAAACGGTACCGGCGGTTCAGGCTGTTGCGGGCATGGCTTTGGATGGCGACGGTGACAGGGTTGTCATGGTGGATGAAAATGGTGAGCTGATCGATGGCGATCAACTTCTATACATCCTCGCAACCTCGCGCAAACGCGAAGGCCTGTTGCAGGGACCCATTGTCGGCACCGTGATGAGCAACCTCGGTTTGCAACATGCGCTCGAAAAGCAAAATATTGAATTCCGGCGAGCCAAGGTCGGCGACCGCTACGTTCTGGAAGCTTTGCGTGAATCAGGCGGCATTATTGGCGGTGAAACGTCCGGCCACATGATTTGTCTCGATAAGACAACGACCGGCGATGGATTGATTACCGGTTTGCAGATTCTCGCAATCATGCGCAGCACGGGCCGCAAGCTGTCGGAGCTTGCAGCAGGAATGCCAAAATATCCGCAAACCATGCTGAATGTGAAGACAGCGCACAGGCTCGACCCCGGTTCATCGCCCGCCATACAGGACGCCGTGCGGGAGGCAGAGGAGGAACTGGCCGACAAGGGCCGGGTTGTGCTCCGCGCTTCGGGTACAGAACCTGTGATTCGGGTGATGGTGGAGGGCGAAGACGAGGAGCAGGTGCTTCAATTGGCGAAGAAGCTGGCGGCCGTTGTGGCCGAGGCAGCAGCCTGAGGCCGAAATCTTAGCGATATGAGCCCATTACGGCTATTTCGCGTTGCTTTGCAGGGGTTGCACCGTTATCTTTGCGCGCCTTTTTAATATACCGATCTTTTGGACGAGTAATGCGCACCTTTATCGTAGCGGGTAACTGGAAAATGAATGGCAGCCTGGCCGCCAATGACGCACTGATTGCGGGCGTTATCGCCGGCATGCCTGACTCGCAAAACGTTGAATTATTGATTTGCCCGCCAATGCCTTACTTGGCGTCGGCGGCAAAGAAGGTTTCCGGCAGTCGCCTGAAACTGGGCGCGCAAACCGTATCCGAGCACGATGCGGGCGCCTATACAGGCGAAACGTCGCCATCAATGCTACGAGACGTAGGCTGCGAATATGTGCTGGTGGGACACTCGGAAAGGCGTGCGCTTTTTGGCGAGAGCAGTAAGGCCGTGGCAGCCAAGTATGTTGCGGCGCAAGCGGCGGGGCTAATTCCCGTCTTGTGCGTGGGAGAAACGCTTGAGGAGCGTGAATCCGGCAATACCGAGACAGTGGTCGATGAGCAGTTGGCGGCCGTACTTGATAGTGCCGGAGTAGGTTCTTTGGCAAATGCAGTAATCGCGTATGAGCCTGTTTGGGCGATCGGCACGGGAAAAACGGCCACACCTGAGCAGGCGCAGGACGTGCATGCCCATATTCGGCAGATCGTGGCCGGCCAGGATGAGACCATAGCGGCCGCTGTGCAGATTCTGTACGGCGGAAGCGTAAAGGGTGATAACGCGGCGGGCTTATTCGGCAAGCCGGACATAGACGGTGGACTGATCGGCGGTGCGTCGCTCCAGTCCGATGATTTTCTGGCGATCGCCAATGCGGCGGCGGCTATAGGTTGAGGAACTAATGGAAAAGATTCAAACAGGTTTGCTTATTTCGCACACCATAATTTCAATAATAATCATCGTGTTGGTATTGCTCCAACGCGGCAAAGGCGCTGACGCTGGCGCAGGATTCGGAGCCGGCGCTTCAGGTACCGTTTTTGGCTCACGCGGCTCTGGCAGTTTCTTTTCGCGGGCGACAGCGGTGCTGGCCACGGTATTCTTTGCAACCAGCCTGACACTGGCTTACTTCAGTGCGCAACGAAATGATGGGCCAGCGAGCTTGTTGGAAAACGCGCCGACAGAAGAGGTCAGCGACGCAACTCCTGAAACCTCTCCGGACGAGGGCGCTCCTGAATTGCCGTCGCTCGACGCTGATTCTGAGCCGGTCAATGAAGACGATTGGCCTGAGCTGCCTGCAGAAGATACGGCTGACGAGGAATCGCAGCAGTAACAAAGACCCAACGCCGATGTGGTGGAATTGGTAGACACGCTGTCTTGAGGGGGCAGTAGCTCACGCTGTGCCGGTTCGAGTCCGGCCATCGGCACCAAAACAAGAAAGACCCAAAAAGGGGTCGGATCCAATTGGATCCGACCCCTTTTTGGGGGTGCTTTTTCCGATTCCCGGCAATTTTGCAATCAGGGTATCTACGGATAAAATAATGTGCCTCTGAATGGCATTGGGACTGTTAACCGTATGAGTGTCGCTGATACAATAGCGCGTTAATTCAGTCCCGCTTGCGGGCACTAACGACAATAAGTTGACCATGCCGCTAAATTATCTGCCAGTTCTTGTCTTCCTCGGTGTAGCGACCGGAATTGGGGTCCTGCTCATGGTCCTCGGTTTCCTTTTCGGCAGTGGCGAAAAGTACGCGGAAAAGCTTTCCCCTTACGAATGCGGGTTCGAGCCCTTCGATGATTCCCGTATGCAGTTCGATGTTCGTTACTACCTTGTCGCTATCCTGTTCATTATTTTTGATCTTGAAATCGCATTTCTGTTTCCCTGGGCGGTTTCACTGGACACCATAGGCGGCTTCGGCCTCGTGGCCATGGCGATATTTCTGGCCTTGCTGGTGGTTGGTTTTGCTTATGAGTGGAGCAAAGGGGCACTGGAATGGGATTGAATACCAGAGCCGATGTTCCTGTAGCAGACGACCACAAAGCGGATAGCCTGCAGAAGAAAGGTTTTCTCGTCACCAGCGTCGATAATGTAATGAACTGGGCGCGCACGGGGTCATTGTGGCCAATGACATTCGGTCTTGCCTGTTGCGCTGTCGAAATGATGCATGCCGGCGCAGCGCGTTACGATCTGGACCGCTTCGGTATCATATTCCGCCCGAGTCCCCGGCAATCCGACGTAATGATTGTTGCCGGTACGCTTGTTAACAAGATGGCGCCGGCGCTACGCAAGGTTTACGACCAGATGCCCGAGCCCAGATGGGTTGTATCAATGGGCTCGTGCGCGAACGGGGGCGGTTATTACCATTATTCTTATGCGGTCGTTCGCGGCTGTGATCGCATAGTTCCGGTCGACGTTTACGTTCCGGGATGTCCGCCGACGGCGGAAGCGCTGATTTACGGGTTAATTCAGCTGCAAAAGAAAATCCGTAGAACAAGCACCATCGCCAGATAAGACAATAAACAGAATGACAAAAACTCTCGAGACATTAGCGGCTCGGATCGACTCTCGGTTCGGCGATCAGGCACAGCGCGTAGATTCAACATGTGGCGAGCTTACCTATATCGTCGCCTCCGAGAATTTGACTGAGCTGGCTAAAGCGTTGCGTGACGAGCCGGATTTCGGTTTCGATCAGTTGATGGATGTGTGTGGTGTCGATTACCTGACCTACGGCGAAGTCGAGTGGAGCACGCAAAGCGCCACTGAAGAAGGCTTTAGTCGTGGTGTGGAACGAACGCCCGTAATACTGGATGAAGCCGATGGCTTCGACCCGCAACGCTTCGCTGTCGTTTATCACCTGCTTTCGGTCAAAAACAACTATCGCGTCAGGCTGAGAGTTTATACAGGCGTGAGTAATCCGCCTATCGTGCCTTCGGTCGTCGACATCTGGAGTTCCGCGAACTGGTTTGAACGAGAAACCTTTGACATGTTCGGTGTGCTGTTTGAAGGACATCCGGATTTGCGGCGCGTATTGACGGACTACGGATTCATCGGTCACCCCTTTCGCAAGGACTTTCCGCTAATCGGAAATGTCGAGGTCAAATACGATGCCGAGCAGGGGCGAGTCGTTTATCAGCCGGTTAGCATCGAGCCGCGTACCCTGGTGCCGCGGGTTATCCGCGACGACGACCGCTATACCGCGGACCTGAAGGATTCGCCTGACAATGGCTGAGATTCAAAATTTTACGATAAACTTCGGACCGCAGCATCCGGCGGCGCATGGTGTGCTGCGCCTGGTGCTCGAGATGGACGGCGAAGTCATTCAAAAAGCAGATCCGCATGTCGGACTGCTGCATCGTGGTACCGAAAAGCTGGTGGAGTCCAAACCTTATAATCAAAGCATCGGTTATATGGATCGCCTCGATTACGTATCAATGATGTGTAACGAGCACAGCTACGTTCTCGCTATTGAAAAGTTGCTTGGCATCACAGTGCCAATTCGGGCGCAGTATATTCGCACCATGTTCGACGAGATCACGCGTGTCCTGAACCACCTTATGTGGCTCGGCGCACATGGGCTCGATATCGGCGCGATGACTGTATTTCTTTATTGCTTCCGCGAGCGCGAAGATTTAATGGACTGTTACGAAGCCGTATCCGGTACGCGGATGCATGCAACGTATTACCGACCGGGCGGTGTTTACCGGGACCTGCCGGACACGATGCCGAAGTACCAGGCGTCGAAATGGCGCAGTCAAAAAGACGTCGATCGCCTGAACAGTATTCGCGAGGGGTCTTTGCTGGACTTTATAGAGGCATTCACCGACAAGTTTCCGGCCTGCGTCGATGAGTATGAGACGCTGCTTACCGATAACCGGATCTGGAAACAGCGTACCGTGAATATTGCGGTCGTATCACCCGAGCGGGCGCTTCAGCTTGGCTTTACGGGCCCGATGTTGCGTGGTTCCGGTGTTGAGTGGGATCTTCGACGAAAGCAGCCGTATGAAGTTTACGATCAGATGGATTTCGATATTCCGGTTGGCGTAAATGGCGACTGCTATGACCGTTACCTCGTTCGCGTCGAAGAAATGAGACAGTCGAACAAGATTATTCAGCAATGCGTCAATTGGCTGCGCGAAAACCCCGGCCCGGTAATGATCGACGATCACAAGATCGTGCCTCCAACGCGGGTCGAGATGAAAGACGACATGGAGTCGTTGATTCATCACTTTAAACTGTTCACCGAAGGTTTTTGCGTTCCCGAAGGCGAGGTCTACGCGGCAGTGGAGCATCCCAAGGGCGAATTTGGCATCTACCTGATATCAGACGGCGCCAACAAACCGTATCGAGTGAAGATCCGTGCAGCTGGTTTTGCGCACATCTCAGCCATGTCGGAAATGGTTGTAGGGCATATGTTGGCCGACGTTGTTGCCGTTATCGGTACGCAGGACCTTGTGTTTGGCGAGATAGACAGATGATTGCCGCAACAACACTGTCAGATCACGTTCGCGAGGAAATCGATAGCTGGTGCAAACGTTTCCCGGATGACAAAAAGCGATCCGCGGTTATCGCCGCGCTGCACGCTGTACAACATGAGAATGACGGCTATTTGACGGTAGAACAACTGAACGAAGTTGCCAGTTACCTCGGGCTTCCGTCGATCCATGTTTACGAAGTAGCAACATTCTATTCGATGTTTCAAACCAAACCGGTTGGACGAAACAATGTTTCGATATGCACCAATATTTCGTGCATGTTGCGCGGTGCAGATGACATCGTAGCCCATGTTGAGAATAAGCTTGGTATCAAGCTCGGGGAGAGCACGGCAGACGGTCGTATTTATCTCAAGAAAGAAGAAGAATGCCTGGCCGCGTGTTGTGGCGCACCCATGATGATGGTGAATCACAAGTACATCGAAAACCTGACACTGCAGATCGTCGACGAAATACTGGACGGGCTGGACTGATGGCGATCGAGCAAAACCTGGTTTGCTTTAATACCTTTGGCGATGAAGAGCCGTGGACTCTGGAAACCTACGAAAAGCATGATGGTTACCAGTCCTGGCGCAAGGTGTTGGCAGGCGAGCTCACACACGAACAAATCATCGCCGAGGTCAAAGCCTCAGGTTTGCGAGGACGTGGCGGCGCGGGTTTTCCGACGGGACTCAAATGGAGTTTCATGCCACGCAGCGCCCCGGTGCAGAAATACCTGGTGTGCAATTCAGATGAGAGCGAGCCCGGCACCTGTCATGACCGGGAAACGCTGCGTTACAACCCCCACAGTGTAATAGAAGGAATGGCGCTTGCCGCCTATGCGATGGGTGCGACGGTCGCCTACAACTACATTCGCGGTGAATTTATCGACGAGCCGGTGCCACGGTTCGAGGCAGCACTTAAAGAAGCCTACGCGGCTGGTCTGCTTGGAAAAAATATTGAAGGATCCGGAATCGACTTTGACTTATATACCTTCATTGGCGCCGGTGCCTATATTTGCGGTGAAGAAACGGCGTTGCTCGAATCGCTGGAAGGGAAACAGGGCAAGCCACGTTTCAAGCCGCCGTTCCCGGCCAATTTCGGTTTGTACGGCAAACCAACAACCATAAACAATACGCAGTCGCTGGCGAGTGTGCCTGCGATTATGCGTAACGGGGCGACCTGGTTTGCAGAAATCGGCACCGAGGGTTCTGGTGGCACGGCACAGTTTTCGGTGTCCGGTCATGTGGAAAAGCCGGGCAACTTCGAGCTACCGATGGGAATTCCATTCAAAGACTTACTGGAACTGTGCGGCGGCGTTCTGGGTGGTCGCAAGCTGAAAGCGGTAATTCCGGGCGGATCATCTGTCCCCGTGATGCGTGGAGAAACCATCATGGATTGCACCATGGATTACAACTCGCTGCAGCAGGCAGGGTCCTCGTTCGGTACCGGCGCAGTCATTGTGATGGATGAAACAACCTGCATGGTGAGAGTCTTGCGCCGAATTTCACGATTTTATATGGCGGAATCCTGCGGCCAGTGCACGCCTTGTCGCGAAGGCACGGGCTGGTTATATCGAATGCTCACCCGCATTGTGGAAGGCAAGGGCGAAGCAGAAGACCTCGTCAAGCTCAAAGACGTCGCCGACAGAATTGAGGGTCATACAATCTGTGCGTTGGGTGACGCGGCCGCGTGGCCAGTACAGAGTTTCCTCAAACAGTTTCACAGTGAATTCGAATACATGATCCAGAATCAGGGTCGCAGCATTGTTGACAGCGATCGAGAGGCGGCGGCGTGAGCGACGACATTATCCATATTGAAGTCGACGGCAATACGGTCGAAGCCCGCAAGGGTCAAATGCTGATCGAAGTGACCGACTCCATTGGCGCTTATATTCCCCGTTTTTGTTATCACGAGAAATTGAGTATCGCCGCCAATTGCCGCATGTGCCTGGTTGAAGTAGAAAAAGCGCCGAAACCAATGCCGGCCTGTGCAACACCGGTCGCAGAGGGTATGAAGGTATTCACCCGATCCGCGTATGCGATCGCGGCGCAGAAAGCGACCATGGAGTTCTTGCTGATCAACCACCCGCTCGATTGCCCGATATGCGACCAGGGCGGCGAGTGCGAGTTGCAGGATCTTGCGATGGGTTATGGACGGGACATTTCCCGTTACAACGATCGCAAGCGCGTCGTTAAAGACAAAGATCTGGGCCCGTTGGTATCGACGGATATGACGCGTTGTATTCATTGCACGCGATGTGTTCGATTTGGCGAAGAGATCGCGGGCATGCCCGAGCTTGGAACGATCGGGCGTGCCGAGAACATGCAGATCAGCACGTTTATTGAAAAGAGTGTCGATCATGAATTGTCGGCCAATATTATTGATCTGTGTCCGGTCGGTGCGCTGAACAACAAACCCTATCGTTACAGCGCGCGTGCATGGGAAATGGTACAGCGCCAAACAATCGCTCCTCATGACTGCGTTGGTTCGAATATGCATGCCCATGTTCTACGCGGGCGTATCAAGCGCATCGTTCCCAAGAGAAACGAAGCGATCAACGAGACCTGGTTGTCGGACAGAGACCGATTCAGCTATGAGGGCGTTTACAGTAGCGACCGCTTGCTGAAACCGCGAATAAAAGAAAATGCCGAATGGCGCGATATCGATTGGGAAGATGCGCTGCAAAAATTGGCGGAATCTCTGCAAGACGCGGACCCGAAGCTCACAAACATATTGGTGTCGCCGTCATCAACGGTTGAGGAAAGTCATTTGCTGGCGCGGATCGCGGATCAGTTGAAAACATCGAACATAGATCATCGACTTCGACGCCAGGATTTCTCTGATCAGGACGTTGATCCGCTGTTTCCGTGGATTGGCTCGGACATTGCGGACCTGGAAAACGACGACGCGATTTTGATTGCGGGATCCAACGTACGCAACGAAGCACCTATTATCGGCCATCGCATTCGCAAAGCGGCACTTGGCGGGGCCCAGGTTTGTTTTGCCAACACTGAAACCTATGAATACCATTTTGACGTTGCCGCATACGCTGCAGATGCGGGTCTGGTTGAATTGTTGGCAGGTATTGCTGTTGCCGCAGCGGGATCTTCAAGTGTACCGGCGGCAGTGGCCTCTGTTTGCTCCGGTGTGACGCCAACGCCTGAGCAGAAGCAAATAGCAGCGACACTCGATGCTGGTATAACAAGTCGCGTGCTCATCGGCACAATCGCAAACCGGCATCCGGCATCATCTGCGGTAAGGGCGCTTGCTGGCGCCATCGCGGATATGACAGGCGCCAATTTCGGTGTCCTGTCAGAGGGAGCAAATTCCGCAGGGGCCCATCTGGCTGGGGTGCTACCCCATCGCAATCGCGGCGGCGTAGCTCGCAACAGCTGCGGTAACAGCGTTACAGACATGTTGTCCGGCAAATCGGATGCGCTAGTGCTGTTTGGTCTGGAACCGGACGCAGATCTTGGTAACGGCAGTGATGCCGTAGAGCATTTTTCGAAGCAGAAGTTCGTTGCAGCGTTTACCCCCTACAAAACATACGCGCTCGAGACCTGTGCGGACTTGTTGTTACCGATCGGCACATTCGCCGAAACGTCCGGGACGTTTGTCAATTGCGAGGGCCGATGGCAGAGTTTTGAGGGCGTTGCGAATCCAGTCGGGGAAGCTCGTCCTGGTTGGAAGGTTTTGCGGGTGCTGGCGAATCTTTTGGACGTGCCGGACTCTGATTTCGAATCAAGCATCGAAGTTCGTGACGCTTTGCAAGCAGCCATCGGTGATTTGATGCCCGATAACTCCGCTCGCCAGGAGAAAGCCGTAGCGAAACCGGATGGCGCAGACGACGCGGAATCGAACCTGGATGTGCCGATCTACCAGGTTGACGGCGTCGTTCGCAGGGCAGTGTCTTTGCAACTGACCCCCGAAGCCAGACGCAGTCGTGGTGAAGTCATCTGATGGCTGCCCTGATGCAACCCATCGTTGATCTCTGGAATCTTGTTCCGGCCGATGTCCAGCTCCTGATCGTGATGCTATCCAAGATTTTGCTGGTAACCATCACCGTGATTCTCGTGGTTGCGTTCACGACTTATTTTGAGCGGAAAGTTATTGGTTACATGCAGGGTCGCCTTGGGCCGAATCGTGTAGGGCCGTGGGGCCTGGGGCAACCGTTTGCGGACGTCCTCAAGTTGCTTATCAAAGAAGTCGTAATCCCGCAGAAGTCCAATCGATACTTGTTTGTCATCGCCCCTGTGTTATCCATTGTGCCGGCGCTGGCTGCCTGGGCGGTCATTCCGTTGTCGCCGTCATTCGTTATCGCAGACATCAATGCAGGACTGTTGTATGTGCTTGCATTGACCTCGGTAGGTGTTTACGGAATCATTCTTGCCGGTTGGGCGACCAACTCGAAATACGCATTTTTGGGCGCAATGAGATCGGCGGCGCAGATCGTGGCCTACGAGATTGCAATGGGCTTTGCCCTGGTTGGCGTCATCATGGCAGCAGGCAGCCTGAACCTGGGCGATATTACTCGAGCACAGTCCGGTGGCGTCAGTCACTGGTTTCTGATCCCGTTGCTGCCGCTATTTTTCGTCTTTTTTATTTCCGGTGTCGCCGAAACCAATCGAGCGCCATTTGACGTCGCTGAAGGTGAGTCGGAGATTGTTGCGGGTTATCACGTAGAATATTCAGGCGTTGCGTTCGCCGTGTTCTTTCTCGCGGAGTACGCGAACATTGTGTTGATCTCCGCTCTGACCGCGATCTTTTTCCTTGGTGGATGGGCGTCGCCGTTCGAGGGCTGGGCGTTTCTTGGGGATGGGGCATGGTTGCGGGAACCCAGATTCGTTTGGCTGGCGGCGAAGATTTGCTTCTTTATATTTGTGTTTTTCTGGTTGCGAGCCACTTTTCCACGATATCGATACGATCAGATTATGCGGCTCGGCTGGAAGGTCTTTATCCCGGTCACAATTGTCTGGATTGCGGTTGAAGGCGTAATGGCATGGCTGCATTTGGGGCCGTGGACGCGATTGGCAGCTTAGGTCGATGAATAAAATACGAAGCTTTATCAAAACGTTTCTCTTGTGGGAATTATGGCTGGGCCTGTCTGTAACGCTGCGGACCTTCTTTAAACGCAGTGTCACGATTCAATACCCGGAAGAGAAAACGCCGCAGTCATATCGATTTCGTGGACTGCATGCATTGCGCCGCTATCCAAATGGCGAAGAGCGTTGTATCGCGTGCAAATTATGCGAAGCCGTTTGCCCGGCATTGGCGATTACCATCGAGTCGGAGGTCAGTACTGACGGTACCCGGCGTACGACACGCTACGATATCGATTTATTCAAATGCATATATTGCGGGTTTTGCGAAGAGGCTTGCCCGGTGGACGCGATTGTTGAAACACGAATTCACGAATACCACATGGAATCCGCTGGTGAAAATATTATGACCAAGGACAAATTAATGGCGATCGGTGACAAGTTTGAAGCCATGATATCGGCAGACAAAGCAGCCGACGCGAAGTACAAATAATCGTGATAATTCTTGAACATTTTGCGAATCTGGATGTGCTGAAAGGGGTGACGAAGTTTTGTTTGTGACCATTCTCTTTTACTTTTTTGCGACAGTGCTGACGGGCGCTGCGCTTGGCGTGATTTTTTCTCGCAACCCGGTGCATTCGGTCATGTTCCTCGTGCTGGCATTTTTTCAAAGCGCTGTATTGTGGTTGCTGATTGGCGCCGAGTTTCTCGCGTTGGTATTGGTGCTCGTCTACGTTGGTGCAGTCATGGTGTTGTTCCTGTTCGTTGTCATGATGCTGGACGTCAACGTCGAAAAGGACAGGAGCGGGCTTACTCGATATGCGCCACTGGGCGTACTCGTGGCAGTACTGATGGTTGTAGAGCTGGTGCAGGTTATCTGGGCACGTGGCCAGTTAGACGCAACAACGATGGGCTTTGCACCAATGCCCGCCGACTACAGCAATACCAAGGCGCTGGGCGCGGTTTTGTATACAAAACATGTATACGCGTTCGAGATCGCAGGAGTGATCTTGTTGCTGGCGATCGTCGCCGCAATCACGCTGACAATGCGAAAACGCCCCGGCCTGAAGCTGCAGAATATTGCGGAGCAGGTTGCGGTTCGAAGTGAGGATCGCGTTCGACTCGTCAAGATGAAATCAGAGTCCGAACAATGATCGGTCTTCAGCATTATTTGACGGTATCGGCGATTTTATTCGCGTTGAGTGTTGCCGGTATTTTCATCAACCGACGCAATCTTATCTTGTTGTTGATGTGCATTGAACTGATGTTGCTGGCAGTCAATTTCAATTTTATTGCGTTTTCCCGATACCTGGGCGATGACGCTGGGCAAGTGTTTGTTTTCTTCATTCTGACGGTCGCCGCTGCAGAGGCAGCGATCGGCCTGGCGATTTTGATCGTGCTGTTCCGCAACAAGCAGTCCATAAACGTCCAGGAACTGGATTCGATGAAGGGCTGATAGCTGGAGATGCACAACTATCATCTGACAATTGTTCTTGCGCCCTTGGTGGCGGCCATTGTTGCCGGTCTGTTCGGCAAGCAAATTGGCCGGTCTGCGTCGCACTGGATTACCAATATCGCAGTGGGTATTGCATTCGTGCTGTCGGTGCTGGTCTTCAAACACCTGTATTTCGATGGCGGTGAGGCAGAAAATTACAACCTGTACACGTGGGCCGTTGCCGACGGTTTGCGAATGGAGGTTGGCTTTCTTGTTGACCGGCTTACGGCCCTGATGATGGTCGTTGTGACCTTTGTATCGTTGATGGTGCATGTTTATACCATCGGCTACATGAGCGACGACCCGGGCTACCAGCGCTTCTTCAGTTACATCTCGCTATTTACATTTTCGATGTTGATGCTGGTGATGTCCAACAACTTCCTGCAGTTGTTCTTCGGCTGGGAAGCGGTTGGCCTGGTGTCTTATCTGTTGATTGGCTTCTGGTTCAAGAAAGAAACGGCAATTTTTGCCAATTTGAAAGCATTCCTCGTCAATCGCGTCGGCGACTTCGGCTTTATCCTTGGCATCGCCGGCGTCGTCATGTTCACCAATTCCCTTGATTACGCAACGGTATTTGCACAAGCGCCGGAAATTGCGGAGCAAAGCATAGAGTTGTTCGGCGGCAGTCCCTGGAATGCGATGACCGTGATCTGCATTTGCCTGTTTATCGGAGCCATGGGCAAATCGGCACAGGCGCCGTTGCATGTGTGGTTGCCAGATTCAATGGAAGGCCCGACGCCGATCTCTGCCTTGATCCACGCGGCAACAATGGTCACAGCTGGCATCTTTATGGTCGCGAGAATGTCGCCGCTGTTTGAGTTGTCGGAAACCGCACTTGCGGTTGTACTGACAATCGGCGCAATCACAGCATTCTTTATGGGTTTGCTCGGCATCGTGCAAACCGACATCAAACGCGTCATTGCCTACTCCACGTTGTCGCAATTGGGTTATATGACGGTCGCACTCGGCGTCTCGGCATACAGCGCCGCGATATTCCACCTGATGACCCACGCATTCTTCAAAGCGCTGCTGTTCCTGGCAGCAGGCTCTGTCATCATCGCCATGCATCACGAACAGGACATTCGGAAGATGGGTGGGTTGCGGAAGTATTTGCCGATCACCTACTGGACGTCGCTCATCGGCACGCTGGCATTGATCGGTTTCCCGGGCAGTTCCGGCTTCTTTTCGAAAGACGCGTTAATCGAAGCGGTCAAGCATTCGCACTGGCAAGGGCAGGGCGCTGTTTACTGGATTGCTTATCTAAGCGTCCTGTTAGGCGTGTTTGTGACGGCACTTTACTCCTTCCGACTATTCTTCCTGGTATTCCACGGCAAAGAACGCATGGATGAGGAAACCCGGTCGCATCTGCATGAGACGCCATGGGTGGTGACGATTCCGCTTATCCTGCTTGCGATCCCGTCTGCGTTCATCGGTTGGTACACCATCGGCCCGGTGTTGTTTGAAGGTTATTTCGGTAATTCAATCGTCATCAGCAGTGCGCACGATGTCCTGGCGCACATGGGCGAGTCCTTCCATGGGAGTGCCGAATTCTTGTTGCACGCATTTCAGAGTCCCGCCGTTTATCTCGCGGCTGCTGGCGCGCTGACGGCCTGGTTCCTGTTTTTGAAGCGACCGGATATACCGCAGATGTTGAGCGAGAAGTTTTCAGGGCCGTACAGCATTCTGGTTCGGAAATATTACTTCGACGATTTGTGGATCAAGGGTTTTGCGGCCGGTGGCCGAAACGCAGGCGAGTTTTTATTCAAGAAGGGTGACTTGTTGGTCATCGACGGAATCCTTGTGAACGGAACGGCCAATAGTGTCAGGCGTTTGGCAGGTGTATTGCGTCAGTTACAAACCGGATATCTCTATCACTATGCCTTCGCGATGATTATTGCCCTTACATTGTTCCTTGGCTGGTTTTTGTGGATGACATAGCGCAGATGGATCTAACGCATAACATATTGAGTTTCTTGATCTGGCTGCCGATCTTCGGCGGTCTTGCCGTGCTGCTTGCAGGCGATGGCGGCGACGTGTCGTCGTCTCGTGCCAATGCGATGCGATATCTGACGTTGGCCATTTCGGTTCTGACTTTGCTACTCAGCCTGCTTTTGTATTCGAACTTCGATGTCTCCATCGCGGATATGCAGTTTGTTGAGAGTGCTGACTGGATCGCAGCACTGAACGTCACCTATCACATCGGTGTTGATGGAATTTCGACGCCGCTGATATTGCTTACGACGTTTATCACGCCACTGGTTGTAATCGCGGGCTGGGACAATATCAAGATGCGGTCCGCCCAATATTTCGCGGCCTTCCTGATTCTGGAAGGTTTGATGATCGGTGTATTCGCCGCTCTGGACGCCGTCCTTTTCTACGTATTCTGGGAAGCGATGCTGGTGCCGATGTTCCTCATCATCGGTATATGGGGTGGTGAAAACCGGGTTTACGCAACGCTGAAGTTTTTCCTGTACACGTTCCTCGGTTCCGTCTTGATGCTGGTTGCCTTTATCTATCTCTATGGCATAACCGGCAGTTTCGAATTTTCGGCCTTTGTCGACACGCCTTTGACGCTGCTGGAACAGCAACTTATTTTCATCGCTTTTCTGCTCGCGTTCGCAGTGAAGGTGCCAATGTGGCCAGTGCACACCTGGCTGCCGGATGCTCACGTCGAGGCACCTACAGGCGGGTCCGTCGTCCTGGCCGCAATCATGTTGAAGATGGGTGGATACGGATTCATTCGGTTGTCGATGCCCATGTTGCCTGATGGCAGCCAGCACTTCGCATTGTTAATGATCGGACTTTCATTGATTGCCGTTGTCTACATCGGTTTTGTCGCATTGATGCAGACGGACATGAAAAAGCTGATCGCGTACTCGTCGATCGCGCACATGGGATTCGTCACGCTCGGATTTTTCATCGTGTGGTCTGTGGCGACAGATACTGGGTCGGGTGCAGCTTTGGGCGTAACCGGTGGCATGGTGCAGATGATTTCACACGGGCTTGTTTCGGGCGCCATGTTCCTGTGCGTTGGCGTTCTTTATGACCGCATGCATTCCCGGCAGATAGCCGACTACGGTGGCGTCGCGAATACCATGCCCATTTTCGCTGCGTTCATGGTCCTGTTCGCCATGGCCAACGCCGGTTTGCCCGGCACGTCGGGTTTCGTTGGCGAATTCATGGTGATCATTGCCAGTTTCAAAGCGAATTTCTGGTACGCCTTTTTTGCCGCCACCACGCTGATTCTGGGGGCTGCCTACACGCTTTGGATGGTCAAACGAGTGATATACGGCGAGGTCGCCAATCAGCATGTACAGGAGCTCAAGGACCTGAATTCTCGGGAGTTCATCGTGCTCGGTATTCTTGCCATTGCCGTGTTGGCGCTCGGCCTGTACCCGGCACCACTCGTGGACATGATGTCTGCGACAATCGAGCATCTGGTCGAGCAAGTGAGTCGAACCAAGCTGCCAGGTTTTTGATATGAGTTTTACTGAACTACTTCCCGCAGCACCTGAAATAACGCTACTTATCATGATCTGCGTCGTCTTGATTGCGGACCTGATGATCAGCGACGAGAAACGGGTCATTACGTTCTGGCTAAGTATCGCCGCGTTGGCTGTTACCGGCTGGGCACTGCTCGCATCGGCACCAGACGCGCGTACCTTGTTGTTCGACGGCAGCTATGTCAGTGATGCGTTTTCTCAAGTGCTGAAGCTGGCCGCAGTCGGCTTTGTCGCGATCGGCTTTCTTTACGCGCGCGACTACCTGAAGCAAAACGACCTGTTGAAAGGCGAATACTTTCTGCTGGGCCTGTTTGGCCTGCTCGGCATGATGGTGATGATTTCGGCGAACAGCATGTTGACCATGTACCTCGGCCTGGAAACATTGTCGCTTTCACTCTATGCCCTGATCGCATTCGATCGGAATTCGGCGAAATCAGCAGAATCGGCGATGAAGTATTTCGTGCTTGGTGCTATCGCGTCCGGCGCGCTCTTGTACGGCATTTCCTGGGTCTATGGTGTTACCGGTGCGTTGCGCTTCGATGAAATTGCGAATGCGCTGTCAGC
>Ga0114950_10000436_pt1 | contig 28264 bp, 22 predicted proteins | sample N075metaG_FD_83503 | JGI IMG/M metagenome (GOLD analysis project Ga0114950, IMG submission 83503) | Deep subsurface microbial communities from Kermadec Trench to uncover new lineages of life (NeLLi) - N075 metaG | ecosystem: Environmental > Aquatic > Marine > Ocean trench > Sediment | place... | reverse complement strand
CGCTGGAAGATCTCGGCAATGCGCAGCACCTTGCCCGCCGATTCGCGCGGCCATTCCTCCGGGGTCAGTTCGCTCGGGAATGCCGTGTGCACTTCGAAGGTCGAGAACAGCTTGTTGCCGAATGTATTCCAGCCGAGCCGCAGCGGCACTTCCATCAGCGTGCCGTCGAAATCCATCTCGATCGCCGTGCCGACCTTCTCGCTGACGATCAGGTGCGCGTTCACGGTCAGGTTATGGATGGATTTGACGTCGCAAATTTCTTTCGTGTACGGGTTCTTCCACTCATCGATAAACTCGCCGGTCTTGAGGTCCTTGTAGAAGGCACACTCGCGGTTGAAGATGCGAAATGACCCGTCGGGCTGCACCTCGGTGCGCACGACGCCGAAACCCTCGATGCCGATCAGCGGCTTGAGCGGGCGATCGCGCCGCGTGTCGCCGAAAATCGTGCCGCCAAACCATCCGGGGGTCTCCTTGGTCGGATCGAGGTCGCCGATCAGCTTGATAAAGGCGCGCAAACTCTGCGCCGGGTCGGTGAAATCGGCGGGCTCGCGCCCGGGCGCCGCGGCCGACGGCGCGTCGGTCGGGCCGGCACAGGCGCCGACCATAAGGCCGCTGGCCGCGACGATACCGCCGGCCGAGAGCATCGATTGCATCGCCTGTCGGCGACTGCGTGGCTTATTCATCCAATTGGTGTTCATTAATCTCTCCCTGAACGTCGTGGCCGATCATAGCCGACCGGCTGACCGGGAGCACCGTTTGTATCTTCGAGCTGTCTGCCTCCCGAACACGCCGGCCCCTATCTCTTCACGGTCGGCTCTATTCAGGCAACCGGCTGCTAATATTAGCCTCTGATTTCAGCCACGGCGGACGCCCGATGCGTCTCCGGAACCACAGGAGCGCTAACGCATGATTCTGATCACAGGGGCAACCGGCAAAACCGGTGGCGAGGTTTCCCGGCAACTGGCCGCGGCCGGCATGCCGTTTCGCGTGCTGGTGCGTAACCCCGACAAGGCCGGCCCGCTGCGCGAACTCGGCGCCGACATCGCCATCGGCGACGCAGCGGATCGCTCAGCTGTCGAGCGGGCCATGGAAGGCGTCGACAAGGCGCTGCTGGTTCTGCCGAACGATGAGCAGCAGCTGGTCTGGGAGAAGCAATTCACCGATGTTGCAGTCGCGGCCGGCGTAACACATCTGCTGTACCTGTCGTCGATCGAATCGGTACCGGAGTCGACCAACCCGATCACGCGAAATCACGTGGCGGCCGAGGCCCACATCCGCGCATCGGGGCTCACGTACACCATGCTGCGGCCGACATTCTTCATGCAAATGTTTACCGGCATGGCGGCGCGCATCAAGGAGACCGGCAAGATCGTCATGCCGGCAGGCTCCGGCACCGTCGCCACCACCGATCTGCGCGACGTCGCCGAGGTCATCGTCGGTATTTTCGCGAAACCCGAGGGTCACGAGAATCGCAGCTACGACCTGACCGGGCCGGATCTTTTGACCTTCGTCGAGATCGCGGAATGCTTCTCGAAAGTGCTCGGCCGGGATATCCAGTACGTCGATCAACCGCTGGACGAGTTTCGCAGTGTGCTGCGAGCAATCAAGATGCCCGAATGGCGGGTCGATGCCGTCTGCAAGGAGCTTGCATCCATCGGGGCCGGCGCGACCGATCATACGACCGGGACAATAGCCGAACTGCTGGGCCGACCCCCCTGTTCGCTGGAGCAGTTCATCCGCGATCACGTCAGCCTGTTCACCGATGACTGATTACCGCGAGCAACCCGGTATGCGTATGACTCCAGGCTCGGTCTTTATTTATCGCCTGGCAGCCATCGGCCTCGCACTGGTCCTGACCGGCTGCACACCCAACACGATCGACGAAAATATCGTCGGCACCCGGATCAACGAGACACGGACGTTTCGCGACTGCGATACCTGCCCGCTCATGGTGACGATACCGGCGGGCCGCTTCCGGATGGGCACGGCCGTCGAAGACCGGCTGACCGACCCGCGCACCGGCAAGCCTGCGACCAGCGACGGGCCGCAACACGAGGTGGAGTTCGCCACATCCTTCGCGATCGGCAAGTATGAAGTCACGGTCGCTGAGTATGCCGCGTTCGTCGCGGATACCGATTACGTCACTACCGACCGGTGCATGGAATTCAGTAAGAAGGATTCGTTCTCTTTCAGTGCAGACCTCGACTGGAACAACGTCGGCTTCGAACAAACGGGCAGCCAACCGGTCGTCTGCGTGTCGTTCTTCGATGCGCGAACGTACGCGGACTGGCTGAGCGAGCAAACCGGCGAGCACTACCGGCTGCCGTCCGAGGCCGAGTGGGAATATGCGGCGCGCGCGGGCTCGACCGGCCCGTATCACTGGGGCGACGACCGCCTGCAAACCTGCGATTACGCCAATGTGCGCAGCCAGGGGGCCTGGGCAATCAGCAAACGCCAGGCGGTGGCCGATCGCGTGGAAGGTTTCCCGTGCGACGACGGCGTACAGCAGTCTGCTACGGTCGGTCGGTTCCAGCCGAACGCGTTCGGTTTGCACGACGTGCAAGGCAACGCCTGGGAATGGGTCGCCGACTGTAATCACAAAGACTACGCGGGGGCGCCAAGCGACGGCGGCGTATGGCTGGACGAGGGCCGCTGCCAGTTCGGTGTGATTCGCGGCGGCTCATATCTGAATCTCGTCGAGCGTTCGAGCACGACGGTTCGCGCCGGACGACCCCAGACCGGCGGCGCAACCAACATGGGGTTCCGCATCGCGCGCGGCGGCGCCGATGCCGGGCCGGGCACCAGCGCGGCCGAAGCCAGAGCGGCAATAGTCAAGGTGGACACCGATGTCACATCGCCCGGGGCACGACTGTTCGACGAGAACTGCGCGGCCTGTCATGTCGAGCGCGATGCGTACACCGGCATATACGGCACTGACCAGCGCGCCGTAGAAGCTGCGATTCGCGGTGGCGGCAACAATACGATGAGCATGCCCGCCTTCGGCGACACCCTGACCAGTAATCAGATTGCGGAACTGGCCGGGTATGTGCGCTCAGTGAATCACTGGAATTGACGAAATAGCGTTCGCGGCATGAGCGCCGGGCGCCGGCGCGCGCTGCGGCGGGCGCAGAATTGCTCAGCTGAGCGCAGACCCAGAATGGGGAGCGGAGCGAAAGATGTTTATCAATAACTGGTATGCGGCCTGCGTTGCGGATGATCTGAGCACCGAGCCGATGCGGGTCACGATGCTGAGCTGCGACTTTGTCCTGTTCCGCGACAGTGGGGGCGCGGTCTGCTGTCTGAGCGACCTGTGCTGCCATCGCGGGGCCTCACTGTCCGCCGGCACATGCAGCGAGGGCACGCTGTCATGTCCGCAGCACGGCTGGCAATACAACGGCGAGGGCAAATGCACGCTGATTCCGGCCGGCACGAAGACGCCGACCCAGCCGCCGAAGCGGGCGCGCGTGCCGGCCTACCCGGTCGAGGAACGCTACGGCCTGGTGTTCGTGTTCCTCGGCGACCTCGACGCAGCCGAACGCCCCGAGTTACCGGACATCATGCCTGAATACGACACCGGCGAATGGCGTTACGGCACGATCAAGCGCTCGAAGGACATCAACGCCATGCGCATGCACGAGAACTACAACGACCCGTGTCACGTGCATTACGTCCACGAATTCGCCCAATGGTTGCCCAAGGGCGTCACCATCAAGGACCACGAGCTAACGGACACCTATGTCAAAGCGTTCCATGCATCCTGGGATGCCAAGGGCAACTGGAGCGAAGATGCCGGCCTGTTGATGGAATATTCGGTCATCGGCAGCATGTCGCGCAACACGAATCGCCAGCCGAATTACCCCCCGCAAATCGTGCTCGCCTGTGTTACCCCGGTCGACCAGGGCAATTGCCAGATTTTCATGCTGCTGATGCAGCCGAAAGACGGTGACGAATCCGAGGCGCAACACAAGATGGTTATGGAGATGACCGAACACCAGGTCATGGACGAAGACTATGCGATCCTGAAAACGACTCGCCCGTGTCAGGCGGCGCCACCGACCGAGGAACTGCTCGTCGAAACTGATGTCACACTCGCGCAGGTGCGCAAAATCACGCAGGAATACGCAGCCCGGATGGGCGAGATCGACAGCCAGGCGCTGGCCGCGGTCCGCGACACTCACATCCGCGTGATCCCGTGCCCCGGGCACCGCAGCGACCCGAAGGGCTGGGTACACAAGACCGTCCCGCTGCTCGACAGGCCGCGCGGCCGCGGGAGCCTGAAAGCCGCGAGTTAGAGTCGGCGCCTACTTGTACGCGTAATCCACCGCGCGCCGCACCGCTGCATGCGCGCCGCTCATCAGCGGCGTGCCGTGTGCGCTCACCAGCCCATCGAACTCCAGTTCGAGCATCCGCTCGAAATCCGGGCGCAGCGAACCCCCCTCCTTCGTCATGGCCTTCAGCCACAGCGGGCCGACCAACATGGTCTTGCGAAAACCCAGCCACCGCAATGCCAGCTTCGCCACCAACGAGTGACGACTGAAGTCGCCGTAGTGCTGGATGCCATCACACGTAATCAGCGTGCCGTTACCGCGACGTATCAGCAACGCACATTCCGGCGTCTTTGTGTCGCGAAACTCGAACAGCCCGGCCGCCTCGATCGGCAGCGGGCCACCCTCCGTCAGCAGGTGATCCGGCGCAGGTTGCGCATAGCGACTCGAATTCGCCTGGCACCAGAACTGTGCGTCGAAACGCGCAACGGTGTACGGATCATCGACACCGTGGAAGCAACCCAGCCGCATGACGTGTCGAACGGTCCCGAGCGCTGCGAGCCCGGCCTCCCCTTCCGGCGACAGGCGAATCGGGTTTACGAGGGTCAGGTCCTTGCCGTCGCGGACAATGACCATGTTGCGGCTGATCTGCATCAGTGGCGAAAGCCGGAAAGTCCCCGGCGCGAGATACAAGTCCGCGCCGATTTCGCGCACCGGCTCGTGCGGGCACGGCGGCGGATACTGGCTGGCGTCAAACCCGGTCATCAGACGAACCCCTCTCGTTTATCGCGGAAGACGACAGTCTAACAGGCGGGTTTCGCCACGAATCATGCGATCGGCGCCAGCCGCGTGGCGGCGCATACGATTTCCGGGCATACCACGTTGCCGCCGCTCCGCTTACCATCGCCCGGACAAGAATGAATAACCGGGGACCCCCCGAGCTCCCCAAGCATGGAGAATCCGCAATGAAGTGCCCAAGCCCGGTTTCTGGCCTCGTCGTTGGCATCGCCCTGCTGCTGACCGCCGCCAGCGCGTTAGCGGCCGCAGACGGCGGCGCCAAAATCACTGATCTCGAAACGGCGCCGACGCGCACCGGCGACTGGTCGGACGAGGAAACTGCGCAAGGCCGGGAACAGCTGATCCGCGCCTTCGACGCGGGCTGGATCCGCTTCATCCACAGTCGCAAGGACCAGGCGGTGCTGGCGAAATATCCGACCAATCAGCCGGGCGCCGCCAAGCGTTACATCGTGCGTCTGGTCGACTGCCTGCCGCAGCCGGAGATCGCGCCGTGGCCCGAAGAGCCGGTCGGCATGTTCAAGGATATCCTCGACACCGGCATCATCCGGCAGCTCGTGCAGGGCGTGCCGGAGACACCTGCCAACACTTCGTGGTATTTCTCGGCCATCGGCCGGGAATACCAGGCCGGCGTCATCGCCGAAATCGAAAACCACTATGGCGTGAAGCTGAAGGTCGAGAGCGTCGTCGTGCGACCGGGCCGGTTGCCGATCACGTCGATCCTGAACGACGGCAAGATCGACTTCGTGACCCAGCTGAACGCAACCGGCGGCAACAGCCAGGGCCTCCGCCGGCGCAACTCGCGACGCTTCACCTGCACGATGACCGCAGCGGCCCAGTTCATCCATATTCCGGAAGACTCGAAACTCGTCGACGAGATCAGCGATTTTAACGACCTGATGGCGCGCCCGGACATCAGTATCTGCGCCGGGCCGTTGACGACGCAACTCGCGCAAGCCTACATGCCCGAGCACACGGTACGCACGAAATACGTCAACGACCTGACCGCCTGCGACAAGGATGTCCGGAACGGCAAGTTCGACGTCATCATCAACCCGCTGCACGACCTGTCGGTCGCCGGCATCGACGGTTACATCCCGATACCCACATTGATGGTCGCCGGTACGCCGTTATGGGTCGCAGCAGAAGGTATCGAATGCCCGTCGGACGGCGATCCGAAGACGGAAGACGAGTGCTTCGAGACGAACGCACCGTAGCAGCGGTGCCGAACCTGCCACATTGCACCGCTACTCGACCGGCACGAAGCGCGAGATCCGGCCGGATTCCGTGGCGAAATACAGCAGGCCGTCCGGCCCCTCGACGATATCGCGAATGCGGTCCACTGCATTCGGCAGCAGGCGCTCCTCGTCGATCACGGTCGCCCAATCGAGCGTCAGTCGATGCACCGGCCCGCGCAACGTGCCGCTGAACAGATCGCCCTGCCACTCAGGATAACGCGCGCCGCGATAAAACGTCAGGCCGGTCGGCGCGTTACCCGGCTTCCAGTAGTGCAGCGGCTGTTCCATGCCGGGTGCCGAGCTACCCTGCGCCTGCTGCCCGCCCCAGATGTCGTCGCCGTAGGTAATGACCGGCCAGCCATAGTTTCGGCCCCGGACGATGAGGTTGATTTCGTCGCCTCCGGTCGGGCCATGCTCCTGCTCGAACACGCTACCGGTGAGAGGCTGCACGGTCAGACCCTGCGGGTTGCGATGACCATACGACCAGACTTCCGGCGCGGCATCTTCGCGGCCGACGAACGGATTATCGGCCGGCACCCGGCCATCTTCGTGCAGCCGGATCACCTTGCCGCCGTGGCTTGCGAGGTCTTGCGCGTTATCCGGAATATGCCGGTCGCCGACGGTGATGTAGAGGTACCGCTGCCGATCCATGACCACGCGCGACCCCCAGTGTGCGGACTCATCGCTGGCGTTATTCGCGACGAACAGGTCGCGCAGTTCCGTGAGCCGTGTACCCACCAGCCGGCCGCGGGCAACAGCCGTCGCACTGCCGTCACCGACGGGCTTGATGTAGGTCAGGTAAATCCACTGGTTGTTCGCGAACTCCGGGTCGACAAAGACATCGAACAGGCCGCCGCTGTCGGACACCTGCACGTTCGGGCCACCCTCGATCGGCGTGACCTCCCGGTCATCGAGGCTCAGGAGATTCAGCCGCCCGTTGCGTTCGGTGAAAATCATGGTCGACTGGTCGATGAAATCCATGGCCCAGATAACGCTGTCGATCTGTAACACTTCCTCGACGGACAACCGCATGCCCTCGGACACAAAGACCTCCGGCGGGCGGGCCGCACCGGTCTGCGGGCTGGCGCCGGTGACGACCTGCAACGCCAGCAACGCGGCAGTAGCGCACACCGGCATCATGTCGGCCACCCGCCCGCCGCGCCGCGCCGGCACGCAAACCGTTCATCGGACGACCCGCGCAAGGCCTGTCGTTGCTGGTCAGTTGTCTGGTGCACCCTGCAACCCCTTATCGATACGCGTAACGCGCCACTCCGTCGACCCCGGCGAGCACATCAACGCTTTGCAAATACTGCCGCGCTGTCAGGTCGTCCTTGATATACGCATCGAGGAACGTCGTCGTCATCGCGCGAACGAGTTCGACCGCCCGATAGTCGGGCTTGCCGCCGCGATCAGCATTGCAGATCAACCCGCCCATGTAGTGATCCGTGCCCTCGGTGATCAGCGCGTAGTTTGCGCCGCGAATCGGCGCCAGCAGGTAGGCCTGCATGCGCCACTCGGTCGGCGTCAGGTCGCCAAGCGGCACCCGGCCGCGATCATCGGTGCCGCCGCTGGTCATCAACGGTTTGCGCAAACCCTCGAATGCATTGTCGGCCATCTCTTTCATGCCGTAGCCGGCGGCGCTCATCAGCACGGCCGCCTCGAACCGGTCGTCGTAGAAATCGCCCCAGGGCCTCCGGTAGTCGTCTTTGATATACAGGCCGGTCTTGATCATCGAGACGACGGCGCCGAACGAATGCCCGGCGACCGCCACGCGCTGTGCGTCGATTTGGCCTTCGAGGCGCACGCCGGCGGCGATCTCGTCGAGCGAGTCCAGAACGAACGACAGATCGCGCACCCGGGACGCCAGCAGGATGCCGTATTGCGACGGCTGCAGTTTCTGCTCGTTATTCGGCGAATCGAGATGATTCGGCAAGATGACGACATAACCGTGCGACGCCCAGTGTGCCGTCACGCGGTCATACATCTGTGGGAAGCACATCATGCCGGTCGAGTACACAACCACCGGAAACGGGCCATCGCTGGCCGCGCCATCCGGAAACAACACGCGCAGGGTCACGTCCCGGCCCTGCAACGAGTCGGTCAGCACCAGGTCATCGATGGTCGTGACTGCGTACGGGCCGGGTTCGAGCTTGTACAGGTCGACCCCGCGGTCAGCCGCGTAGCCGGCGCCGGCAAACGCCAGCAGGCAGACAAGCAGCGGCACGCTGCGGTGGCTGACGTGTTGAACCGGCAAGCGCATTGATGTGTTTCCTCGTATCGGCCTGCGGCGCCCTGGCTTACAAGGAGCCAAGGAATGCAAGCAGGTCGTCGCGTTCCGCGCGGCTCATGTTGCGAAACACCTCGCGCGGCTGCTCAGCTTCGCCGCCGTGCCACAGGATCGCCTCGGTGAGACTGCGTGCACGGCCATCGTGCAGATGATAATTAAATGCGCCGACGTCGTAGGTCAAGCCGATACCCCACAGCGGCGCCGTCCGCCACTCGCGTCCGGACGCTGCATAGTCCGGACGATTGTCCGCCAGCCCTTCACCCATATCGTGGACCAGCAAATCGGTGAACGGATGAATTTCCTGATTCGAAATCGCCGCAAACTTCCCCTGGCCTGTCACCAGTGTCGGCATATGGCAACCGACACAACCGGCGCCGCGAAACATGGCTTCGCCACGCTGCACCGCCGGATCGCCCGCGTCACGCTGCCCCGGCACGGCCAGCAGGAACATGTAGAACTCGACCGGCGTGAGTAACTCGTCGAGGAACTCCGGCGCATTCGCCGCTGCCGCGATCTTCGCCGCCATTGCCTGGCAGTCGGTCTGCACCGGCTCGCAAAGATCCTCGGCGAACACCGGCGACGTAATGCCCATGTCGCCGAGCGCCGCCCCGGCGCTCTGGTGGCGCAGGCTCGGCACGTTGGCCTTCCAGCCGAAACGCCCCGGCAGCATTTGCTGTGCGACCGCGTCCCAGGCCATGTTGACCCGGCCCGAGATGCCGTCGCCGTTCGCATCATCCGGATCGGCCAGTGCGCGCATGGTCTGCTCGGGCACGCTCTGCAGCAGGCCGAGGCCGATGACCGGCGAAGCAACGCGCGGGGAAGCCAGCGTGTCTTCCGGCAACACGCCATATGCCATGTTGACAAATGTGACCGTCGGTTTTCTGAGCGAGTACGGCGTGCCGTCGGCAAACCGGCCGGGTAACTCCTCGTACTCGATGATCGCCTGCCCTTCTGGCGCAACGCCGGGCACGGCGCGATCCTGTAGCTGATCGCCATAATTCGGCACCGGGTTCGGGCCGCCATGCGCGCCGACGCCCGGGATGCTGATGCGCACCAGCATTGACTGCATCGGCGCACCGACCGACTCGGGCGGCCGGCCGCGACCGTTGCCTTCATGACATTCGCGGCACGACCTGCGGTTGAACATCGGCCCGAGCCCGTCGAACAGCGGCGTGATGATCGGCTCGTGATCCCAGACGACATCGAAAATCCGCTGCCCGAACAGGAACGTCGCGAGCAGCGAGTTGTCGGCATTGGCGGCGATCGATCGGAAGGCCCGCGGGCCGATCGTATCGACCGTGCCATCGCCACCGAGGTTCGGCGTCAACGGTCGCGCGAGCAGCTGCGCCCGCAGATCGCCGTCATCCATGCTATCCGTCGCGGCGTCCGGCTGGGTCGTCCCCAGCATGAGCAGCGCCGCAGCGCCAAGTACCCCAAATCGTGCCCCGATTGGCGAAGATGCCCCACTCATAAACCCTCTCCAACCCACTGCGGTACGAATTCCTTCGTCCATGTGCCCGGATATTGCATATCCGGCAGCACGGGCCCCTGGCTCGTGTAATTCGCATTCGCCGTGCACTTCTCGGTCGCCGCACAACCGAAGTGCGTCGCGTCGACTTCGGTCAGATCCTGACCGTAGATGCCGCCGTTATGCGCGGTCAGGAACGTATTCCGGCGCACATCGTGAACGAACAGGATATCCCACGCGGCAATGTTGCCGTCGGCGTCGGTCGTCACCGCGAAGGTGCGGACCTCGTGTTTGGAAGGATCGATACGGTTGCCTGTATCCTTGACGGTATCGACGAGATCGTCGCGGCTGATCGTCCGCGCCCCGTCCGAAAATGCGAAAGTTTCCGGCAGATTCGGAAATGGCCAGCGGATATCGGGATCCAGGAAATCCGTGGTCGTGGCCGGCGGCAACTCCGGCGCGATGAAGTAGCCCGTCATGCGCGACTCGGTCGTCCACGGCACCACGACCCCGGTCATGACCGTCATGTTCGGCCCGGTGTAGGAATATTTGACCCGCGGCGCGTCAGCAGTCGACGTGCCGGTCGGCTCGGGTGGGCCGCAGGCACCGAGCAGCAATGCCGCTCCCGCCAACACGATATGAATCCGTCCCATCGAAGCCCCCTGCGTCGTGTGGATTGTGTGGTCGCGAACCCGGCGTAATTATTTGACCGGGGTCAGGATCGTGAGCGAGCGACCCTGCCGACTACGCCGGTGACGACGATCGTGATGAGCACGCCGGCGACGAGGTAAAACGGGCCGGCGACATACTCACGTCCGGAATCGGGTGCCGATGAGACGGCACCGAACAGATACCAGAGAATGCCGACGCCGGCCGGGATCAGCGTCGGCCACAGCGCGATCATCTGCCCGTTTCCGGATTTGTTCGCGGACCGGAGATAGAGCGCGGACGCCAGCCCGCCGATCAGCATCGGCGCCGCGTTCGTGCCGAACACGAATATCTGCGTGTCCATGCGCACACCGAACATCAGGATCGAACCAAGCACCGCCACCAGGGGCAACGCAATCATGCCGATCAGGTTTAACTTGCCGTAACTGCTCATGGCACCCTGCCCCTCCGCGCTGCGTATTCTTATGCTGGCTTACCAATACCCGAAGATCGGGCCATGCATGACACTTTTAGGTGCGTAAGTCCGCAGGACGGGCGAGAACCGATGCGGTCACCGGCCGCGGGGCATATTTCTGGCACAGTGAGCAGATCGGTGAAGCGCCGATGCCCGACGGTAAATAACCCCGGCGACGAATAGGCCGGAGACCGGATTGAAGAAGCCCGCGCTGGCGCAACGGCCCCTTGCGCGACAATCCGGGGACAAGAAAAAGCCACAGGAGCGATTCCATGTGCCGCATTTCGATGCACGTCGAGTACCGTTCATGAACTGCATGATGTCCGTGCGCGGGCGTGTCCGGCGCGGCATACCGGCCCGCATGGCACTGTCACTCGTGGTACTGTCAGTAAGCGCCTGCGGCGGCGGGCCGGCCGAGTCTGCGGGCCCGGCACCGGCCGTCTACACGAGTTCGTGTTCGCCGTGTCACGACGACGGCCTGGGAGGTGCGCCGATGCTCGGCGACCAGGCTGAATGGGAGCGACGCATCGCCAAGGGCATCAACACCGTGCGCCGGAACGCGATCGATGGATTCGAGGGCGGCACGGGCATCATGCCACGTATGGGCGGCCGGCCGGATTTGTCCGCCGATGAAATTTCGTCGATCGTCGACTGGATGATCGCAGCATCCCAATGACAGATACGCAAACCTGCTCACTCACCGGGCTTGACCGACCGACCGCACGAAAGGTAACTGACATGAGACGCATGGCACCCCTGTTCATTATCTGGTCGGTTACCTGCTCGCAGGTGCTCGCGACCGACATCACCGACGGCTGGCCGACCTGGGGCGGCCCGGCGGGGGGCTCGAAGTACTCGCCGCTCGACCAGATCAACCTCGCTAACGTACAGGACCTCGAAGTCGCATGGACGTACCGCACCGGCGACTTTGAAGGCAAGATGGCGCCGTTCGGCAACTCGTTCGGCCTGCAGGCCGTGCCGATCCTGCTGCCCGCAGCGGCCGGCGGACATCTCGTGCTGTGCAACCCGTTCTGGGACGTCATCGCGCTCGATCCGGCAACCGGCGAAACGGCTTGGAGATGGCGCCCGCAACCGGCCGTAGAGAAGGGCCTGCGGGACCTGCAATACAAATGCCGCGGCGTCTCGCAGTGGGTCGACACCGAAGTCGAAGACGGCGCATTCTGCAAATACCGCATCTACCAGGTCACCGGCGACCGGCGCATGTTTGCCATCGATGCACCCACCGGCAAGGCGTGCACGAGCTTCGGCGACAACGGCGTCGTCGTCATGGATGAGGCGATCGGCTCGATTCCGCACGCGCATGATGTCGCGGCGATTCGCACCTACTTCCCGCCGGCAATCGTCAGCGACACGATCATCAGCGGCAGCGTCGTCGGCACGAAGTTCCACGATGCGAACGCACCGAGCGGCGCGGTCTACGCATTCGATGCGCGCACCGGCAAACTGAAGTGGACGTTTGACCCCGTGCCGCGTAACCCGGACGACCCGGCAGCGGCCGAGTGGACACCGGAAGCCCTCGCGACGACCGGCGGCGGCAACGTCTGGACCTACATGACGACCGACCCGGAACGCGACCTCGTGTTTCTGCCGACGTCCAGCGCATCGCCGAATTACTACGGCATCAATCGCCCGGGCGATAATCGCTATGCCAATTCGGTCGTCGCGCTGCGCGGTTCGACCGGTGAGCTCGTCTGGCATTTTCAGACCGTGCATCACGATGTCTGGGACTGGGACACATCACCCGAGCCGCTGCTGATCGACCTGACGTGGCAGGGCGAAAAGATTCCGGCCGTGGCGCAACTGACCAAGCAGGGCCTGATCTTCGTCTTCCATCGCGAAACGGGTGAGCCGCTGTGGCCGATCACGGAGGTGCCGGTCGATACCGATGGCATCCCCGGAGAACCCCTGTCGCCGACGCAGCCGTTTCCCGAAAAGCCGGCGCCGCTGGCCAAGTTCATCACGACCGAAGACGATGCGTGGGGCTTCACGTTCTGGGATCGCAACATATGCAAGGAAGTCTTCCGCAAGTATCGCCACGGCACGATGTTTACGCCGCCATCGCCGGAAGGCACGATCATCCAGCCTGGCATGGTCAACAACTGGGGTGGCGGCGCGTTCGACCCGGAGAGCAACCTGCTGATCACCAACTTCCGCCGCTTCTCTCTGTTCATCGGCCTGCCGCTTACGAAAGACATCGACCTGGAGGCGGCGAAGAATCCGAACGCGGGCTTCCCGGGCGGACCGCCGAAGCCGATCGCAGGCACCAAATACGCGATGGAACGCGGCCCGGAGAAAGTATTCTCGCCGTTGTGGGCGCCATGTACCAAGCCCCCATGGTACGTGCTGGCCGCGATCAATCTGACTACCGGCGATGTCGAATGGGAAGTGCCGCTCGGCGTACTCGACAAACAGATGCGCATCCCGCTGCCACTGAAGTTCGGCGCCGTGGGCATCGGTGGCCCGATGATCACGGCAGGCGGCCTGGTCTTCATCGGCGCAACGGCGGATGAACGCTTTCGCGCGTTCGACATCCGCACGGGCGAAGAGGTGTGGGTGGCGAACCTGCCGACATCGAACATGACCGTACCGATGACCTACGAACGCGACGGACGCCAGTTCATCGTGCTTGCGGCCGGAGGGCATCACATCTTTTACCCGCAAAAACTCAGCGACTGGCTGATCGCCTACGCGCTGCCGGAATAAATGATCTCAAGACGGTTTTTACTGCAAGCAAGCGCAACGTGCGCTGCCGCTTACTCGGCAGTGGCGGGGCTGTTTAACAAAGTGGCCGCCGCCGGTACCCACTCGACAAGGAGAACTCCAATGGCAAACTACATGGACAAGCTGCCGCCCGGCTTCAACCCCGGGCCGCTCGATCTCGAAAACAAGCTCGACAACCAGGTTGCACTGCTGAAACTGCAGGCGGACCTGTCCGGCGAGCCGGTCATCGGTATCTTTCCGGGCAAGGCGTGGCTGTGGATTCCCGGCGAGAACAACATCGAGGCATTCCACACCTACGGCGTCGGCGCGAGCCGGCTCGAGTACAACGAGGAAGAACAGGGCTGGCGGTTCTATCATCGCGAAGTGCTGCTCTACACCGACCCTGCGACCGGTGAAGTCATCGACACCTGGAACAACCCGGTCACCGGCATGAAGGTGCGCGTCGTGCACGTGCTGAACGACCCGGTCCAGCGGTTTTATCCGCTGGAGAAAGGCCCGTTCGCCCCGCCCTATCCGTACCTCGTCAATGGCGACAACCTCGTCTTCCAGCTCGACGTGTTCCGCCCGCCAGTGCCCGGCAACAACCCGCTGACGCGCAAGGAGTACCCGCTGCACTCGCAACAGGACGTCTACCAGACCGGCGAACTGTGGGCGATCCACGGCAGCCTCGCGGCGTTGAATAACCCGGAGAATACCCGCGTGCCGTGCCACACGGCCTGGGGACGGATCTCGATGTGGGAACCGTTCTTTGAAATGGGCAACCGGCCGGGCGTCGTCATCTATCACAGCCAGGCGTTCACGACGCAAAACGGCGTCGACGATATCGATCCGAAGATCCGAAAATACCTCGAGAAGAACCACCCCCAGTTTGTCGAAGCCCCGTACGCGCCGACCGAATGGGGCGAGGGTTTCCAGGAGAACCACTGGACCTATGCAAAGAAACTCATCGATCAGGCCCGCGCGGACGGGAAAACCGTCGGCGAAAGTGTCTTCGGCATATTCGACTGAGTCGGCCTGAATGACTGCCGAGGCCGCCACTCTCAAGTTCGGGCCGATCGCACTGGCGCCGGGGATCAGCCGACTGAACGCATCGGCGTTCATGCTGGCATCGTTCATCACGATCGGCTTCATGATCTTCATCAACATCGGCAATGCCTACGTCCTGAACGAAAACCTTGGCATACCACAGCGGGAACAGGGGGGAGTGACCGGTCTCTTCCTGATCATCAACGAGATCTCGCTGCTGATCCTGATGCCGCTGGCCGGCATCCTGTCCGACCGCATCGGCCGGCGCACGGTCATGCTCGGCGGCCTGCTGATCATGGCGCTGGGCTACGTCCTGTACCCGCTCGCGACCTCCATACCCGAACTGGTCGTCTACCGCGCACTGTTCGCAGCCGGCGTCGCCGGTGCGACGGGCATGCTCGGCACGATCACGCATGATTACTCGCAGGAGCAATCGCGCGGCAAAATGATCGCGCTGTCATCGATCATGATCGTGCTCGGCTCGCTGTTCGTCGCCGACGTATTCCGGCGCCTGCCCGGCGTCTTCCAGGCGCGAGGCATGGACGGGATCACGGCGGGTCAATACACCTTCTGGATCGCCGCGGCGGCCATCGCCGTGTCCTGTATCTTCCTGCGCCTGGGCCTGAAGGGCGGAACACCGGCGCAGCCGCAAGACCGGCCGCCACTCAGGGTGCTGGTCAGGAGCGGCCTGAAGCACGCGACGAACCCGCGCATCGCGCTTGCCTATGCAGCGGCCTTCATCGGCCGCAGCGACCTGGTCATCCTCGGCAGTTTCACCGTGCTGTGGGGTACGATGGCCGGTCTGGACCAGGGCATGGGCACGGCCGAGGCCGTCAAGAGCGGCACAATGCTGTTCATCATGGCGAACATTGCCGCGCTGTTCTGGTCGTACTGCATCGGCCTCATCATCGACCGCTGCAATCGCGTAACGGCGCTGGCCATCGGCACGGCGCTCGGCACAGTCGGCTTCACGGCGATGGGCCTCGTCGACGACCCGCTCGCGCCGGCGGCGATCCCGTTCATCATCATGCTCGGCATCGGTCAGGTCAGTTGTTTCAGCACCGCCCAGGCCCTGATCGGCCAGGAAGCACCGGTCAGGGAACGCGGCGCCGTGCTCGGCACCTTCGGCCTGTGCGGCGCCATCGGAATCATAATTGCCACCGGGATCGGCGGCTGGCTGTTCGACAACTGGAGGTACGCGGGGCCATTCGTCCTGGTCGGGCTCGCGAACGCGGTCATCGTGATTTTAGCCCTGATCGTGCGCCTGAAATCGCCGGGTACGATGCCGGCGGCAAGGGATGCAATTTAATTGAAGGGCCGACACCCCGGGGCGTCCCGCAAACTTCAGCGACCCGACGATGGAAACTTTGTTTGTGGGAGGAGCGGCTTTGTGGGAGCAGCTTTGTGGGCGCGGCTTTAGCCGCGAAAAGCGCGCCCGCCGGGAATCGCGGCTGAAGCCGCTCCCACAAAACCCATAGCTGCCTCCAACCCCATAGCCACCACAAAAACCATAGCCGCCACAAAAGCTGCGCACATGCAGCGTCAGTCCAGCGCCACCCAGAGCGGTGTGCCGGCGACGATGTTGGTGTCGATCGAGCGGAATTGACCTGCCGTGGCCGTATCGGCCTTGCCGTCGCCGGTTGTATCGATCCGCGCCGGGAAGAAGCGCTCATGCGTGAACGGGCTGACCATCGCATCGATCTCGCCGTTCAGCAAGCGGGCCAGGCAAATGTTCAGATCCTGTACGTATTCGGTCTTGACCTGCTGCCCGGGCAGGTCGAAGTAGGCTTTGGAGAGCTGGTTCGATAACGGCCCGACGCATAACTTCAACTCCGGATCGTTCAGCGCATCATTCGCGGTCTGCCACGACGGCCCGCCCTCCTTCTTCAGCCACAGGATCTGGCGCGTGGCCGTCAGCGTGCAGGTAAACCGGCGTGAGCTGCGACGCCGCAGGTCCTCCGTCTCGCCGCCCAGCGCGTTGACCTGACCGACGATATCGATAGCGCCGGAATTCAGGGTCGAGGTGATCGGGAACGGCGGCGCAATCGTGACGTAATTGATGTCTATTTCGCCGACGCCATACTGCGTCGACAATTCGGCAAACACCGCCGCCAGGATATCCTCGCCCATGTTGTGAAACCGGGTCGCGGTCGCCCCCTCGTCGAGCGTGCCCCCCGAGCTTACGCCGACGTTGATGCGTTCCTCGTCGAGAACCCGCTGCAACTTGCCCGCAGGGTGCTCGGGAAACGGCGTGACGTCCGGATTGGGCAGGCAGTCGGCAATGTTGAGGATGACATCCTCGAGGTCGTGTGCGCTGACGATCTTGCGGAATTCGCGTGTCTTCAGCACCCGAACCCAGGCGGCATCGAGCGCGTCGACCAGTTGCTGCCCGCCCTCTGCCTGCGCGGCCGTCGCCGGCAATATGCCCGCCCAGAATGAAACCATGCAGGCCCCGATCAGTAAGCGGGTGCCGGTCAGCATAGCGCCTGGAATCATCAGTCTCGGCATCATTGCGTCAGGAATCATGAAATTCTCCCCATACCCAAACTCGCGACCCGCTGATCTTATGCCAGCCCCCGCCGGTTGTCTGCACCGCAGCCGCAGCTCGCCATGGGTTGGATCGTGTCCATCCGGCTGAGTCACAGAGCCCCGGCGGTCGGTTTGCAGAATGAACAGAAACGAGCCAGCCGCGCTAATAGTAACAATTCAAAAGTAATATCCGCAGCAGGTACGCTGGAATAGCTCGTCGTGTCGATCGCAACCAGGGGGAACCCGAGCAGATGAAAAGAAGAGCATTTGTCCGATCCGCGCTCGCGACCGCAGTCACCGCCGCCTTGCCCGCCAACGCGCTCTGGGCCGCCGCAGCCGCTGCGCGGACCCGAATCACCGGCGACATCAACGCCGTCACGGGCGACGGAAACGAGAAAGTGATCGAGAAAGCGGTTCTGAAGGAACTGCAGGCCAGTCTCCGCGGCCAGATACTCCTGCCCGGAAACGCCGGGTACGACGCCGCGCGCCATGGCTGGAACGGCATGATCGACAAACATCCGGCACTAATCGTACGCTGCACAGACGCGGCCGACATCACGCATGCCGTCAATCTCGCGCGCGATTACAATCTGCTGACAGCCGTGCGCGCCGGCGGCCACAGCGCCGCCGGCAAATCGGTTTGCGAGGGCGGCATCATGATCGACCTGTCGCAGATGCGCGGTGTGCGGGTCGACCCGAACGCGCGCGCCGCCTGGATTCAGCCCGGCGTGCTGCTCGGCGCACTCGACCACGAGACCCAGTTGCATGGTCTGGCCGTGCCGGCCGGCGTCGTGTCGCATACCGGTGCGGCGGGGCTGACACTCGGCGGCGGCTTCGGCAAGCTGAGTCGCACCTACGGCCTGACCGTCGACCACACACGTTATTTCGATGTCGTGACGGCCGCCGGCGAATTCAAACGCGCCAACGTCAGCGAAAACCCGGACCTGTTCTGGGGCCTGCGCGGCGGCGGCGGAAATTTCGGGATCGTCACTTCGTTCGAGTATCAACTGCTGCCGGTCGGCACCGACTTCCTGTCGGGTGCTGTCCTGCACCCGATCAGGGATGCGCGGGCCACACTCGAGTTCTTTGCCGAATTCCAAGAACAGGCACCGAACGAGCTGGAGGCCAGCTGCACCGTGGTCTCGTTCCCGAACGGCAAGGGCTTCGTAAGCGTCTCGATCTTTTATAGCGGCGACCCGGCCAAAGGCGAGGCAGTCGTGGCCCCCCTGCGCGCGTTCGGCAAGCCGATGAGTGACGACATCGGGGTCAAAAAGTATCTCGACCTGCAGCAAAGTACAGATCGCAACGTGCCGTATGGACAGCAGTATTACCTGAAGGCCGGCTTCCTGAACGGCATCGAGCCCGGCCTGATCGATGCAATCATGCGCATGGTCGGCAACCCGAAGCCGTTTACCCAGACCATAAACTTCACCCAGGTCGGCGGCGCAATCAGCGAGTTCGACATGCGCGCGACCGCCTATGCAAATCGCGATGCGAAGTTGCAGATCGTCAGCGGCGGCGGCTGGCCGAAGCCGGTCGACGAGGCCGAAGCCTGGGTCGCCATGCTGCGCAAAGACTGGGATACCATTTACCCGTATACGAAGGGCTTTTACATCAACAATATGATGGGCGATGAGAGTGACCAGAGCATTCGCGCGAACTTCGGCGTGAATTATGATCGTCTGGTGGAGTTGAAGAACAAGTACGACCCGACGAACCTGTTCCGGCTGAATGCAAACATCAAACCGACGGTGTAGCCCGGCCGGTCAGCAGTCATTGGCGTAGGAGCGGCTTTAGCCGCGATTCCGCCGGCAAGGAATCGCGGCTAAAGCCGCTCCCACAAACAACTGCTGCCCCCCACAAAAACAGCGGCGGCTATACCCTCTGGCCGAACGGCAGGGTGCGAATGCGCCGGCCGGTCGCGGCGAAGATTGCGTTGGCGATTCCCGGCGCGACACCGGGTACGGCAGTCTCGCCGATCCCTTCCGGCCGGCCGCCCTGGGGTAACAGATAGACTTCGACCTCGGGCATGTCCGCCATCGGCTGCTCGCGGTAATCGTGGAAATTACTCTGCTGAACGCGGCCGTCTTCGAGGGTGACCTCGCCGTACAAAGCCGCGCTGACGCCGTAGAGCATGCCGCCTTCCATCATCGCGTGGACGGTATCGGGGTGCAGGACCTGGCCGGAATCGGCCACGCAAACGATGCGATCGATCGACAATTCACCGGCCGCGCCAACCGTCACGTCGACAACCTGCGCGATGGTCGTGCGCGCTTTCTCGAACAACGCGACCCCGCGGCCACGACCGGCCGGCAGCGACTCACCCCAACCGGCCTTTTGCGCGGCCAGTTCGAGCACCGCGCGACGCCTGGAATCCGGGGCCAGGTTGGCGAGACGGAACTCGACCGGATCGATGCCGGCGGAGTGCGCCAGTTCGTCCATGAAACTCTCGATAACGAAAGCACCGTACGACACACTCGTACTGCGCCAGTAGCCGACCGGCACATGCGGATACTGCGGGGAGAACGCGACCCGCATGTTCGGCACGTCATAGATCAGATCATAGATGCCGGACGCCACGGTCTTGTCCGCGGCTGCATCTGACGGGCGCGGCGACGGCGTGCGCGTCGCGAAACTCGCGACGACAGACTGTGTCACCAGGCGGTAATCCATGGCGAGAATTTTCCCGTCGTCCTGCACATGCGCCTGCACGCGCGCCACGCCCATGGGCCGGTACATGTCGTGCTGCATATCCTGCTCGCGCGAATAGGTAATCTTCAGCGGTCGCCCGGGCATCTGCATGGCTGCCGCGGCCGCTCGCTCGACGAAGTCCATCTCGGCGCGACGACCGAACCCGCCGCCGAGCAAGGTTCGATGGACCGTGACCTGACTGCGATCCAGACCCGCCTGTGCCGCCGCAACCTGCTGTGCCGTGGTAATCGCCTGGCTGCCGACCCACATCGTCAAGTGGTTCGCGTCGGCATCGAACAGTGCCGTACAATTCATCGGCTCCATGGTCGCGTGTGCAAGATATGGCCAGTGATAGGTCCGGGTCTGGCCTGGCGTATCCTGCAGCACGGTCAGTGCCTCGCCATCGTCGCGAAACACCGCCGGCTCCGGATCATCCAGAGCGGCGACGAATGTATTACGCAGCTCGACGGAATCTGCCAGTTCGAAGTCGTCTGCCGTCTCGATGACAATCTGCCTGGCCGCCTGCATCGCCGTCCAGGTGTCGTGCGCGAGTACGCAAACTGCAACCTCGCCCAACGGCAACACCGCCTCGACGCCCGGAAACTGCTCGGCGGCGCCGGCGTCGTACGCGGCGATACGGCCACCCGCAACCGGGCTGTGTACAACCGCGCCGTAGAGCATGTCCGGCAAGTCGATGTCGATGCCGAACATCGCCGAGCCGTCGACCTTGGCCGGTATATCGAGACGCGGCAGGCTGCGGCCGATAATCCGGTAATCCGCCGGGTCCTTCGGTTGCGGGTCGGCGGGCGGTTCGAGCTGCGCGGCGGCCGCGACCAGTTCGCCATAGCCTGCGCTGCGCTGCGCGGTGTCGTCAAAGACCCGGCTGCGCTCGGTGCGCAAAGCCGCGGCCGGGACACCCCAACGCCGTGCGGCCGCCTCGACCAGCAGGGCCCGCGCGGCGGCGCCGGCAGGTCGCAGCGTATCGTAAGCATCGAGGATACTCGTGCTGCTCAGGGTCAGGCTGTCGCCGCGGGCGTGGAACACGCGCCGCAATAACGCCGTGCCGAGGTCAGGAAAAAACCCTTCCGCATCGCCGAACGGGCGGCCGCGACCCATGACGCCGAAGTTGTAGTAATCCTTGTCCAGCGGTGTAAATTCGTAGCTGATGCGATCCCAATCCGCATCGAGTTCTTCTGCGAGCATCATCGGCAACGAGGTCGTCACGCCCTGCCCCATCTCGGCGCGATGCACACCGAACGTGATATGCCCGTCCGGCGCGATCTTGATCCAGGCATTCAGGCCGATGTCATCGACCGTCGTCGCAGCAAACTTCGTGCGCGCATCGCCGTCGCCGCCGGTATCGAGCATCCGCGCGGCAGAATAGACCACCAGGCCGCCGCCGGCGGCAAGGCCGGAATAGATCAGTCGCCTGCGCGTGATGCCCATCAGGAATCTCCGGGGTAGCGTGTGGCTTCGTCGCCGCGTGCTGGCCGGCATGCGGGCAACCGGGCGCCCGCGTCGGCCACCCTGACATCTGCCAGTATACTGGAACGGGTTTGAGTCCCTGCCCCTGCAGCCGAAACCGGTCACGTTGTCCGACAGGAGGAGAACAGTATGCGTTCGCTCATCAGGCAATACCTCGACGAAGGCCTGAGCCGTCGCGGCTTCATCCGGGAACTCGGGGCGCTGGGTGTCTCGCTGGCGTCGGCGCAGACGCTGCTGGCCAGCCTCTCCGACGCACAAGCTGACACGCTGTCCGACGCCGGGCTCGATGAGAGCATCGCCCGCATCGTCACCGGCAACGGTTCCGACATGATCTTCGAGACGTTCGAGCAGGCCGGCGTAAAATATATCTTCCACGGCTGCGGCGGTGGCACCAACCGATTCTTCGACAGCGTCCTCCAGCGTCCCGGCTTGAAGAATTTTCTCGCCACGAACGAAGGCCAGGCCGTCGCGATGGCGGAGGGCTATCACATCGCATCGGGAGGCGAACTCGGAGTCGCGATGATCCCGCGCCCGGGCTTGATGAACGCCGGCGGCAACATCCATAACGCAATGGTGAACCGGTCGTCGATGATCGTGTTGACGGCGCGCGAGCACAACAAGTTTTCGAACCGGCGCGGCAATATCGAACTGGTCGAATGGGAAGACGTCCTCGACCCGTTCATGAAGTGGGGCTACAAGATGCAGAACTTCGGCCGCGTGCCGGAGTTCACGCGCCGCGCAATCAAGGTCGCACGGACGCCGCCGGGCGGGCCCGTGTTTCTGCAGATGACCGAAAACCTGTACCAGGAGACGGGAGAAGGCACCATCCTGCCTCAGAATCGTTTCCACGTGGCCGGCGGCGTCAGAGCCAAACCGGAGCTCATCGAACAGGCCGCACGCATGCTGATCGAGGCCGAAAACCCGATGCTGGTCGTCGGGCTCGAGGTCACAAAATCCGGCGGACAGGCCGAACTGATCGAGCTCGCCGAGCTGCTGGCCATCCCGGTCATGCAGGGCCTGAGCGCATTTGCGGACTTCCCGTCGCGCCATGAGCTGGCACTCGGGTGGTTTACGCGCTTCTCGGTGTACATGCGCAAGTCCGACCTGATGCTGCTGATCGGCAGCCAGATGCCCGACGAAGGCCACTACGTGCTGACCGGCCCACCCGCGGAGAATACGAAGATTTGTCATATCTCGCTCGAACCGGAAATGCTGGCCATGGCCTGGCCGACCGACCTCAGCATCATGGCCGACGCGCGCGCGGCCATCGTCGACCTGACCGAAGCGGTCAAAAGCATGCTGACCAAGCGACGTATTACGGCTATCCGCGCGGCGCGGCACCCGGTCGTCACGGAATACATCCAGGCCGATCGCGCCCGCAAGTTGAAGCGCGCGAAGCGGTTCTGGGATCGCACCCCGATCACCTACCCGCGCCTGTCGACGGAGCTCAACGACTTGCTGGACGACGACGCGATCATCGTGTCCGAATCGCTGTTCGATGTTGCCCCCTGGTTCGACGTGGGTCACGGCCGCAAGCTGCAAATCGGCCCGCAGCCGGGCGAGGTGCTCGGTTGGGCCACCGGTGTCGCACTCGGCGCGAAACTCGCACAGCCCGACCGGCAGGTTGTCGCACTCTCGGGTGACGGCGCTTTCATGTTTCAGAACGCACTCTGGAGCCTGTCGCGTTACGACGCACCGGTGCTGATCGTGATCTACAACAACAAGGCCTACAACATGAACTGGGCTTTCAACCGCACCGGTGGGGGCGCACAGGCCAGGGCAAAGAAGGATCTCGCGACCTACCTCGGCAACCCGGATGTCGACTACGTGATGTGGGCGAAATCCCATGGCATCGATGGTGAGGGCGTCACCGACCCCGGCAAACTGCGGGCTGCAATCAAGCGCGGTATCGGGGTGGTAAGAGACGGCCGACCTTACCTGCTGGATGTGCACGCGGAGCGCTGGGGCGGCGTCGGCGACTACACCTGGCACCCGGAGATCTCGATCGCCGGCATGCGTACGAGAAAGGTATGACGACGCTCAGACTGCTGTGCGCCGTCGCGGTGCTGGTCATCCTGAATCCGGCCAACGGCGCGCCTGCCGACGGCGCCGACCTCTACGCCCAGTTCTGCCAGGGATGCCATAACAACAATGCAGCGGGCCTGCAGCAGTTCACCGGTTCGATCGAGGAGTTTCAGGGCATTCTCGAGGGCGAACGCGACACCACGATGCCGGATTTCTACGGCGTCTTCGGGCCCGAGGAGGTCGCGGAGTTATATCGCTACATCCGGAGCCCGGAACCGGGCTGACATCAACGTGGAAAAATAAAATGGACATCGACATCATCCTCGAACCGAACCTGACGCCGGACCAGGTGGCCGAAATCGGCGTCGAGGCCGAACGGCTCGGCATCCGGGCGCTATGGTCATCAAACTACCACTTTTGGTACGACGCATTTCTCGCGCTCGCGCCGGTCGCGGCGGCGACGTCGAAACTGATCATCGGGCCGCTGGCGGTCAGCCCGTGGGAGATGCACCCGCTGAAGATGGCGAATGCACTCCTGACGCTGAATGAAATGTGCAACGGCCGCGCGATGATCGGGATCAGCGGCGGCGGCGGGCTGCTCGGCGCAATCGGCTGGCGCGTCGCGAACGACGCACCGGTCTGGCCGCCTCAGCACCCGGTCATGAAGGTCAGCGAACCGGACCGCCGCGTCCGCGGCATGCGCGAATGCATCGAGATCCTGGAAATCGCCCGCTCCGGCGAGTTCGTCAGGGGTTATGACGGCGGTACATTCGTGATCCGCCGGCCGTTCGGGATGGCCTGGGCAAAATGCGACGGGCCACTGATCTACAGCTGTTCGAGCGGCGACCAGACCATCCGCCTGGGCGGGCGGCTTGCGGACGGCATCCAGTTCAGCGACTTCACGGTCGACATGCTGCCCGACGCAATGGAACGTATATCCGAAGGGCTTGCCAGGCGCGAGACGCCGATCGATGATTTTCGCATCGGCAACTTCTGGGCCTGGCATATCAAGAAGGATCGCGAGGCATCGATGTATGAAGGCCGCCGCGAGCTGATCTGGCGCGCCGCCGTCGTCGCCCGGGTAGAGAAAGAGCTGCGCAAGTACTGCCACGATGACGACGAGCTGAAACTCATCATCGACCACTGGGAAGAACTGCGCATCGCATTTCGCTCACGCACCGGTGAGATTCCCAGCATCCCGAACGATCTGCTCGAGCGATTGATCCACGGCATGTCATCGGCCGGAACCCTCGACGACATCGACCGCGAAATCGAACGTTACCAGGCGTTCGCCGCGGGCGGCCTGACCGAGCTGTCGATTCGCCTGTTCGATGACCCGATGGACGGGCTGAAAATGATCGGGGAGCGAGTAGTGCCGGCGCTGCGCTGATGACCCGCCCCGCCTGAATCATGGGTCGCTGGAAGCCACCGCCACCAGCCGCCTCGCCGTACATCACGCCGGCGGGTTACGCCGCCCTGCAAGACGAGCTCAAAGCCCTGTGGCTGCGCCGCGCAGACGTCGTCGCAGCACTCGCCGCCGCCGCTGCCGAAGGCGATCGATCGGAAAACGCCGAATATATTTACCGGAAAAAGGAGCTGGGCGGCCTCGACTACCGCATCCGTTACCTGCAGAAGCGGCTCCCAAAACTCAATATCGTTCGCGAGTCGCCGGCCAGCGACCAGGTCTTTTTCGGCGCGCGGGTGTCGCTGGAACGCGCGGACGACAGCCGCATCGAGTACCGCATCGTCGGCCCCGACGAGGCGGATGCGACGAGCGGCAGCATCAGCATCGATTCGCCGCTGGCGCGGGCGTTGCTGAAGAAGAAGGTCGCTGACGAGGTCGTGCTGACGCTTGGCGATAGCCGCGAGCGGTTTGTCGTCCAGCGGATCAGCTACGAGCAGAACCTCCCGGACGGTACGCCCTGACAAGAGACCGGCAACGGCCTGCAGCCGCCCGGCAGGCGGCAAACGAATCGGCCCGGTTGCCCCGGGCCGGACAAATCAGGCAACATGGGGAGGTCCATACAGACCTATCAGGTGCTCCGCATGTCGACAAAAAAACCCGCAGACACGTCTCCACGGACAGCCGAGGTATCCCGCCGCGAACTCATGGCCTCAGGGGCCGCGGTCGCATCGGCGATGCTCGCGGCCACCGCGACAACGGCACAGGCAGCTTCCCGGGCATTGCCCGGTCACGCGACCGGCAAGGCACCGCGCGCGCCGTTCGATTCGATACGCGACTGGGTCGCGGCACTCGATCATCACGGCCTGCTGCTGCGATTCAGCGGCATCGACCAGGATGCCTACGACGCGACGGCGATCGTATACCAGCTCATCGACGAGTTCGGCGTACACGGCGCGCCGGCTGTCCTGTTCGAAGACATCAAGGCGAACGGCCGCGCGTTCCCCGGCCCGGTCGTCGCCAATCTGCAGGGGCACATGGATACCGAAGCCCTGATCTGGGGTATCGAACCGGATGCGCGTGATGCGAAACAATCCTATCGCGCCGCAAAGGAGCTCATGCTCGAGCGCCTCGAACAGACCGAAGGCAATTACACACTCATCGAGCCGCATGAGGTCGCCGCAGACGAGGCGCCGGTCAAGCAAATCCGCCTGACCGGTGACGACATCGACGTCATGGCATTCCCGTTCTTCCGCGGTAACCCCGGCGACGGTGGCCCGTACATCAACACGGCATCGGTGTTCACGCAGGATGTGGACATGGGCGTCAACTTCGGCACCTACCGCTGCCAGGTCAAAGGCCCGCGCAAGATCATGGTCAACTTCGAGACCGGGCAGACCGGGTGGAAGATGGTCCAGGCCGCGAAAGAGCGTGGCGAGACGTCGATCAAGGTGACGCTGGTCATCGGCCAGGATCCGGTCACGTGGATGGTCAGCAGCTCACGTATCCCGTCACGACTCGGCTCGCGCGATCCGATCGATGAACTCGCGGTCGCCGGAGGTCTGCGCGGCAAGGCCATCGATGTCGTGCGCACCGAGGATGGCGAATTCCTCGTACCGGCGCATGCCGAGATCGTTATCGAGGGTACCGTCGATATCGTCAATCTCGAGCCCGAAGGCCCATACCACGAAATGTACGGCTACATGGGCATCAAGAAAGAAAAGAACTATGTCATGCGCATCGACACGCTGACCCACCGAAAAGACCCGTGGATCATGAACAGCTTTACCGGCATGATCTCCGAATACGTCAAGGCGCCACAGACAGCCGCAAATATTTACTCGCTGCGCAAGTCGTCGCCACAGGTCGTCGACTACTATTCGCCGAACGACTCCCAGGGCCTCGTGTATATCAGCATCAGGAAGGATGCCCCCGGACAGGCAATCGAGATCGCGAAACCACTGGCGATGTTCAACCCGCTCGCGCGCGTTACGATTGTGGTCGACGACGATATCGATGTCATGGATTCAGCCGCCGTGCGCTTCGCCATCGGCTCGCGCTGGCAGCCGGCGACGGCAACCGAAATCTTCGAGAACCGGAGAGCGTTCCCGCTCGACCCGGCCGCACCGGACCGCAAGACGACGAGCAAGATCATCATCGATGCGACGCGCCAGTGGCCCGAAGAAGGTGGCCCGCCGTTCTACCAGGAACTGAACCGCACGCTGTTCGAGAACGCCGCGCCCGACGCGATCGAACGTGTCATCGCGAGGTGGCCTGACCAGTTGCTCGCAAAACGGCGCTTCTGATAAAGGGTCCGGGCATTTCCAGGCCAGCCAACACCGGTGGATATGAAATCAGCCCGTCATGATCGAGTGTATTTGCGGGATACCAGTGACCCGGTACCTTTTCACTTCAACTGCGACCAGAATGCCTCGATCAGCGGGCTTTTCAGTTTTTTCTGCAACGTGAACAAGCCGACGTCGTAGGCCTCAAGTTCCGGGCGCACCTTCAACACCCGAATCTTTTCCACCAGCGGGCTGTTATCCAGCACGATGCGCGGCACGACGCCGATGCCGAAACCGAGGCTGACCATGCTGACGATCGCCTCGTTGCCAGCCACCTGGGCATAGATCGCCGGCGCGATGCCGAGCGCCCTGAACCAGGCGTCGACGCGTCGGCGTGCCAGACCGCTCTCGGACAGAATCATCGGCATCTGCGCCCACTGCCCGGGGTCGGGGCTGCCGCGCGCCAACCGCTCCGCCTCCCGGTGATCGCGCGCGGCGATAAACACCAGCGGCGATACCGCAATCGGCTTGAAGGCCAGCCCGTTCGGCAACGGGTCGGGCCTGGCGCCGATCGCGATGTCCTCCGCCCCGGACAGCACGTGCGCGATCGCAAGTTCGGGGTCGCCGGTGTGCAGCTTGATTTCGATACGCGGATGGTCCCGGCGGAACTCGCTGAGTATGTCGAACAGGAAGCTGTAGCTCGCCGTCACCGAGCAATACATGCTGATCTGGCCATGCAACTCGTCGGCCCCGGCCATCAACGCGTTGCGAATGACATCCCACTGGGTCAGCGAATCACGCGCGTAGGTCAAGAATAACTCACCCGCACGGGTCAACGACACCGTGCGATTATCGCGTTCGAACAGCATTACCCCGACTTCGGTCTCGAGCTGTTGAATGCTG
>Ga0114950_10000435_pt1:2500-28280 | contig 28280 bp, 22 predicted proteins | sample N075metaG_FD_83503 | JGI IMG/M metagenome (GOLD analysis project Ga0114950, IMG submission 83503) | Deep subsurface microbial communities from Kermadec Trench to uncover new lineages of life (NeLLi) - N075 metaG | ecosystem: Environmental > Aquatic > Marine > Ocean trench > Sediment... | reverse complement strand
GGACGGTGCTTGCAGGCTGTCGCCCAAGCAAGGCGATCGCCGCGAGTCTATCTTGATCCGGAATAGACGCCCGAGCCCGAGGAGTCGGATGTGTCTGTGAGGGGCACCGGCTTGAGTTGGACTCGAAGCCAGCAAACTGCTTCACTTTGCTTGCCCATGCTTTGCCTGTGCCTGGAGAAAGCAGGGAACTGGTTGGAAAGTGGTGGAGCCAAAATGGTGCAGAAGTATGCCCTAGCCTCTCAATAGATCACTCGCGTACCCCCAGATTCTCGGACTCAAAATCCGGTGGGAGCAATCCCTTGACGGTTCCCGGCAGCCGAGGAGAAGCGGGGTGGGTAAGGAGGAGGGTAGTCGACGCAACGAACGAGGGTGAGCCTCCGTCCAGGAGGATGCGACGCCTCTATGAGGCACAGGTGAAGCGGGCGAGCACGGGAGGCGTTCGTCAGCGGCACACCAACAAAAGCACCATAAGACTCTCGGTCTAGACATATAGATCGTTGATAACAAATCTACTTGGAGATTGTGCGATTCAGGGGTTGCTGAACCAGGTAGACTCCACTCTTGCCGAGTCCTCGTTAGATTACCTTTTCATGCTTGCCCCACGTACATTGCAAACGGATTCGAGGAGCTGATATGGACGGCATCGCTGGGTTGACGATCTTCCTCGTTGTGTTGGGCGTGATACTGCTCCTGATCCTGAACTGGGCCGTGCCGGTCGGTTTGTGGATTGCGGCCCTCGCCTCCGGGGTGCCGGTGAAGCTCACCAACCTGGTAGGCATGCGATTACGGAAGGTACGCCCGGCCAGCATCATCCTTCCGCTGATCAGTGCGACAAAGGCGGGTTTGAGCCTCACTTCGAACGGTCTGGAGGCGCACTTCCTCGCGGGCGGAAATGTGGAGCGTGTCGTCAACGCGCTGATCTCGGCCGACAAGGCAAATATCGAACTCTCATTCCGGCAGGCCACCGCCATCGATCTCGCGGGTCGGAACGTCCTCGATGCCGTCCAGATGTCGGTGAATCCGAAGGTGATCGAGACCCCGAGGGTGGCCGCGATGGCCAAGGACGGCATTCAGCTCATCGCGGTGGCGCGTGTGACCGTCCGGGCGAATATCGACCGGCTCGTGGGCGGTGCCGGTGAGGAGACGATCCTCGCACGCGTGGGCGAGGGCATCGTATCCACGATCGGGTCCTCCGATTCCCACAAGACGGTGCTGGAAAACCCGGAGGCCATCTCCAAGACCGTACTTGCCAAAGGTCTCGACAGCGGGACCGCATTCGAGATCCTCTCGATCGACATCGCGGACATGGATGTCGGGAAGAATATCGGAGCCGAACTCCAGACCGATCAGGCCGAGGCGGACAAGCGGATCGCACAGGCCAAGGCGGAAGAGCGTCGGGCGATGGCGGTAGCCGTCGAGCAGGAGAATAGCGCCCTGGTGGAAGCGGCACGCGCGAAGGTCGTGCAGGCAGAGGCGGAGATTCCTCTCGCGATCGCCGAGGCGTTCCGGCAGGGCAGAATCAGTCTGGAAGAATACGGCCGCAATTCCTAGCCGTGGTTTCCGATATGGCCAGCACCAGACAGCACGCCTATACCACGGCTGAAGCCGACCCTGATCCGGCGCCGGAGACCAGCTATGCAGAAAGGTCACGCACCCTGCTGCGTCTCGGCAGAGTAGGAGTGCTGTCCACACACTCCCGGAAACAGGAGGGCTTCCCGTTCGGCTCCCTCATGCCCTACGCTCTTAATGCCGCGGGCAGCCCCCTTTTCCTGATCAGCAGCATGGCCATGCACACGCAGAACCTGGCGGGCGACCCGCGCGCCAGCCTGTTCGTGACCGTGCCCGAGGCCGAGGGTGATCCCCTGGGGGCCGCGCGTGTGACGGTGATCGGCAGTGCCCGTAAGGTGCCAAAAGCGGATCTCGAGGCCGTGCGAGAAACCTATTTGAACGGGCATGAGAGCGCACGCTATTGGGTGGACTTCAAGGACTTCGCGTTCTACGAGATGGAAGTCGCGGACGTGTATTTTGTGGGTGGCTTCGGTGTGATGGGATGGGTGCCATCAGAGGAGTTCGGAATGGCCGACGCCGATCCGTTGGCCGAGGCGGCGTCGGGCATACTGAAGCACATGAATGCGGACCATGCAGAGGCGCTCGTGCTCATCGTGCGCAATGTCAAGGACATCGAGGCCGAGAAGGTCACGATGACAGCCGTGGATCGTCTTGGTTTCCATGTCCGAGTCAAAACTCCGGAACGTGTCCGCAGCGTCCGCATCGGCTTCCCGGACGAGGTCCGCTCACCGGACGAGTGCCGAAGAGCCCTCGTCGGCATGGTGAAGGAAGCCCGAGAAACGGCCGGATAGAACGCCCCTCGATCGTCGAGTTGGAAGGGTGACGCTGCATGGTCCTGATTCGCAAAACCGTAGCGATCCTTGCCCTGGCAGCGCTCGGGGGCCTCATCGTAATCCTCGAACGGGGGTCCTACGGGGTCAGTCCTCGGCTGGTCGTGTTCACACGGGTGCTACTCGTCCCCCTCGTACTCACGATGATCGGGCTCGCGCTGGACAAAGGTGTGGAGCCGATGCCTGTCGTTCTCGGCCGCGGTAGCTGATTCCTGTCTCATGAGGAGCCCCGAATGAACCGCAGGCAGGTCGGCGCGTGGGCCATGTACGATTTCGCGAATTCGGTGTTTCCGGCGGTTATCACCGCCGTCGTGTTCCAGATCTACTTCACAACAACTGTGGTGGGGAACGAGGCGGGAGAGGGCACTTGGTGGTGGACTCGTGCCGTCTCTCTGTCCGCGCTGATCGTCGCGCTCAGCGCGCCGCTCCTGGGCGCGATCGCCGATCGGGCCGGAGCACGGAAGCGATTCATGGCGATCTACGTCGCCCTGTGCGTCACCGCCGTGGCCATGTTCACGACGCTCGGCCCGGGAACGGTTGTCGCCGGGTTCGTCCTGTTCGTGATCGCGAACGTCGGCTTCGAGAGTTCCCTCGTGTTCTATAACGCCTACCTACCCGATATCGTCCCTGCCGAGAAGCAGGGGCGGGTGTCCGGGCTCGGGTTCGGGGTGGGCTATATCGGTTCCGCGATCGGTCTCCTTCTGGCCCTCCCGTTCGCCAGGACCAACATCGACATCGTCTGGATCATGGTCGCCGCCTTCTTCGTGCTGTTTTCCATCCCGGCGTTTCGGTACCTGCCTCGGGATGAACCGGGAGACATGAACGTCAGACAAGCTGCGCTGTGGGGTGTTACAAACCTCAGGGCGGTGTGGGGCGAGGTTTTGAAAGTGAAGGACCTGCGCCGGTTCCTGCTCGCCTTTTTCTTTTACATCGACGGTGTGCTTACGGCAATTGTCATGACTGCGACCATGGCGGACAAGACATTCGGCTACACGGGCGACGAGTTGATTTACCTGTTTTTGGCGGTGCAGGTGTCGGCTCTGACAGGAGCGTTCGCCCTTGCGAAACCCACGGATACGCTCGGCCCGAAGAAGGTCCTGTCGGGCGTGCTGATTCTGTGGGCGACTGTCGTGGTGAGCATCTACTTCGTCGATACGAAGCTGGCGTTTGCTGGCCTCGTTTTGATCGGCGGATTCGGACTGGGATCGGTACAGGCGGCCAGCCGGGCGTTCATGGCGTCGCTGATTCCCGACGGAAAGGAATCGGAGATGTTCGGCTTTTATGCGCTGTGCGGAAAGTCGTCGTCAGTCATCGGGCCGCTGATCTTTGGCTCCATTGCCGTGGCTACGGGCGGCAACATGAAGCTCGCCGTCATGGCACTCAGCCCCCTGTTCGTGGTGGGCTGGTTGTTGCTGCAGCGCGTAAACGATCCGAAGGCCGCAGCGAGTCTCGGAGCGGCGGCATGAGCGCTGGCATCCGATAGAGAACGGGGAACGCCGCGTGGGGCGCCAGGCTGCTAGTCCCGGTCCAACAGTATGACCGTACCGAGCCAGGCAATCCCGAAAAACAGCAGATGATTCCAGGCGGGCCACCCCCAGCTCGTATTGAGCCCAGGCAGGCGGTCGGGAAGTCCGTTGCCCGACAGCAGGCTGATCGTGGCCGCAATGGCGGGCGCGGTAATCAGGGTTGTCGCGACACCGAGCACTACGGCAAGAACGCCCGATCCTATCCAGCGATTTCGCCGCTCCATGGCACCGAACAAGGTCCATGCGGCGATCGCGAAGATCGCGGCATACGCGACGGACACGCCGAGGTGGACCCCCCACCCGATGATCGTTTCCAGTCCCTCCGGATACCCGCCACGCCGGACGATCGCGCGGCCCATGAAGGTCGCTATCGTAACCGGTAACCCTTCCAGTCTCTGGGCGACATCGAAGGCAATTGCTCCCGCGACACCCGTGAGCAGTGCCGGCAGAAATAGCGAAGGAAACGGCCGTGCGGTCAGTACGGGCCGCGGGGCAGGTTTCTCAGGCACGGGTCACAACTCCCTCGTGTTATCTTCGTCGTAGTAGTCCAGCTGGTGCAGCGGCCGAACAACGCCTGTGAGCAGGTTGATGATGTGCCCCACGATCCGCTTGTAGAACCGTGTGCCCAGTACGATCGCGGCGGCTGTGCGTCCGTCATAACCGGCCGCCGCGGCCTTGCCGATCAGCGCATCGAGTTGACGCGAGATGATTCGGCCTTCGGTGATCAGTTTGTCGGCGCTTATGCGATCCGTCTGCTCGAGAACATCTGCAAGAACGTGATAGTCAGCGGTGATCCAGTCGCGAACGGCCCTGAGCTCCCCAACCACGGAATCGTCGGGCAGCGGGTCGGGATGGATGGCCCTGACCTCCGAGAGGTTCTTGGCATAGTCACCCAGGCGCTCGACGTCCTTTACCAGGCTGATCAACAGGAGACAATACGGCACGTCGCCGCGGCCGGTCTCAAAGCTCAGATGCGCTACCACTTGCCTGCGAATCGTGCGCTGAAGCGCATTCACTTCTACGTCTCGCTGACGAATTCGCGCGACCTCCGTCGGATCGATCGGTAAAGCGTCGAAATAGATTTCGCCGGCCTCATGGATCGACTCTCCGGTGAGTCCAATCATACGACCGAAGTTAGCCCCCATCTCAGCGAGCGGGTGCTTGGAGCGGAATGCGGCGAGTAGTTCACGTAACATGGTGTGTCTCGGCTAAAGGACTTGATTGAGAAAGGCAAACAGCGCCGGAACGCCGTAAAACAAAATGATTACATAGAGCAAGGCCCAGCGGCGTGACCCCACGGCAACGGATGCAAGGCGCCTCGCGGCACGAAGCGGGATATTACGGATTCGCTCCACAGGAAAAATAATCACTGTGGCGGCAATATTGAACAGAAAGTGCACAAGCGCGATCGTCAGCCCCAGAATCGCATTGGGTCCGGTGGCCGCGAGTGCGGCCAACAATGCGGTCACGGTGGTTCCGATATTCGCCCCGACCGTGATCGGGAAAGCCTGTGCCAGGGTAAGCAATCCCGCTCCGGCCAGCGGCACGAGCAGTGACGTGGTGATCGAGCTCGATTGTACCATCACCGTGACGACGATCCCGACGACGATCCCGATCAGCGGGGCCTTTTCGAGTCCTCGGGATACGATCGCTTCGACCTGGTTGTGCACGGTAGATCGCATTACGCGGACCAGCAGCATGAGGGCTGAATAAATCAGTATGCCCGACAGGAGGATCAGCAGAATCTCGGCCGTTCGCTCCGAACCCGAAACGGAGCCCAGAAATTCCTTGACCGGTGTCATCGTGGCCTTGAGAGCGCCCTTCAGCGGGCTGCTGTACTGGATGCCGCCCACGCCGCCGAGTTTTGCGGCAAGAGCCGCTGCTGATTTGCTCAGCACGCCCGTCATGAGCTCCAGGGGGAGCAATAAGGCGACGGCGATGAAGTTGAAGAAATCGTGGCAGGTAGCGACAGCAAAGGCCCGTTCGAATTCGTCGTCCCGTCCGATATGTGCCATGGAAACGATCGTATTCGTCACGGTCGTGCCGATATTTGCACCCATGATCATCGGCACGGCGTTGACCAGCGGCAGCGGATTGAGCGGAGCCGCGACCAGCCCGACAATGAGCGCCGTCGAAACGGAGGAACTCTGGACGAGAGTCGTGGCCAGGATTCCAACCATCAGTCCCATGAATGGATTCTCTGTCGCCGCGAAAAAGGCATCGAGCGCACCGCCCCCCAGTGCCTTGAATCCCTCGCCGAGTCCGTTCACGCCTAGTAAGAACACGAACAGAAGTGCCAGAACCATGACGAACTTTAGTAGCGGATTGGATTTGCGTGGGCGCGCCCGAACGACTGGAGACTCGTCTATTCTCACCTTGCTGGCCGGGTTTGGGGGCTGAATGGCCACGACTGAAATCTCTGCCGAATCTCCGAGCCGGCTACGGCCCGTGCAAGCCCCATCGCATTCCGGGTTGCAAACCCGCCGACAGACCGTACAGTGTGCTGCTCGAATCGCACTTCGTCCATTCCTTCGACAGGCATCTGGAGAATGAGTCGCTACTGGCTAATGAAGACAGAGCCAAACACGTATTCGATCGATGATCTCGAGCGGGAAGGGCGAACTCAGTGGGAAGGAGTCCGCAACTATCAGGCTCGAAACCTGATGCGTGAAATGCAAGTAGGTGATCGAGTGCTATTCTACCATAGCAGCGCCAAACCACCGGGCGTCGTCGGCGAGGCTCGGGTGGTACGAGAGGCATATCCTGACCATTTCGCTCAACAGCCGGACAGCCCGTACTTCGATGAGAAGGCCTCGGCGGAAGACCCACGGTGGTACATGGTGGATGTGGAGTTCGTCCGGAAGCTGCCCGGCTTCGTATCGCTGGAGACACTGAAGGGCGCGCGCGGGCTGGAGGACATGATTGTCACTCAGCGCAGTCGCCTTTCGGTTCAGCCGGTAACCCGGGACGAGTTCTACATCGTGTGTGCACTTGGTGACGGAGCCTCGGCATGAGCGACCCTCGATGGAACTTGCAGGACATATTCCCATCGCGCGCGGCGTGGTCCGATGCGCTGGTTGAGATCGGACGGTCCATCGAAACGATAAGAGAATTCCAGGGGCGCTTGACGGAAGGGCCGGAGACACTGTGTGCCTGCCTGGATGCCTACTACGCGACCGTAAAGTCATTGTACGCGGCGTCGTCCTATGCATCCATGTGTTACCACGAGGACATGCGCGTGGGTGAAACGGCCGAGATGGAAAGCCGGGCACAGCTGGTCGGAACTGATCTATCCCAGGCGGCGAGTTTCATGGAGCCCGAGATTCTTTCGATCGGCCGCGAGCAGGTGGACGCATGGCTCGATTCCAACGCGGGACTTCAGCAGTACCGTCATGGGTTGGACGACATACTGCGGCGGAAAGAGCACACGTTGAGCGCGACGGAAGAACAGCTCGTCGCCTCGGTGGGGCTCATCGCCGATGCACCGGAGACGATCTATGAGATGCTGGCTAACGCCGACCTGCCCTGGCCTACAGTGCAGCTTTCGGACGGATCAGAGGTGCGTCTCGACCAGTCCGCGTTCGGAAAACATCGGGCATCCGTGGAGCGAGAAGATCGGCGACTCGTGTTCGATAGATTCTTTGAGGTCTGGCGCGATTACGCACGGACCTGTGGCGCAACGCTGTTTTCGCAGGTGAAGCGTGATGTGTTCTATGCCCGGGTCCGGAAGTACCCGAATTGCCTGGCCCTGGCTCTCGACGAGAATCGAATTCCGGAGGCGGTCTACCACCAGCTGATCTCCCAGGCCCGGGCGCATCTTCCTGTGCTGCACCGTTACTTTGGTTTGCGGAAACGCTTACTGGGCCTCGAGAACCTGAAATATTACGACATCTATCCACCGCTCGTGCATTCGGATCGTACGTACGGGATCGACGAGGCGAAGCGACTCGTGCTCGAGTCGGTCGAACGTCTGGGTCCGGAATACGCCGCCGTGATGTCGGAAGGCTTGGATGGGCGCTGGATGGATGTCGAACCACGGCCCGGGAAACGCTCCGGGGCCTACATGAATGGCCGTGTGTACGACGCGCATCCGTACGTCTTGATGAATTACCAGGAGACGTACGATTCCGTCTCAACGCTGGCACATGAGTGGGGACATGCCTTGCATTCGCATCTGGCCAACAATGCCCAGACCTTCGCGAACGCTGACTATTCAATATTCACCGCTGAAATCGCGTCGACTTATAACGAGGCTTTGCTACTGGATCGCGTCCTGAAGGACGCTGACTCTGACTCGACGCGGCTTTTCTATCTGGGCAGGGAATTGGAAGGCCTGCGAGGCACGTTCTTTCGGCAGTCAATGTTCGCGGAGTTTGAGTTGCGCATCCACGAGGTCGTGGAGCAAGGTGATACGCTGTCGGGCGATCGATTCACGGCGATGTATGCCGAGTTGCAACGTGATTACCATGGACACGACGATGGCGTTCTCACGATCGACGACGAATATACCATCGAGTGGGCGTACATCCCGCATTTCTACTACAACTTCTACGTATATCAGTATGCGACATCCGTCGCCGCGTCGTCGTTGTTCGTCGAGCGTCTTAGACAGCGAGAACCCGAGGCCGCAGACCGATTCCTTGCGCTGCTCGCATCGGGTGGCAGTGAGTACCCGTACGAGCAACTCGTCGAGGTGGGAGTAGACCTGGCATCGCCTGAACCTTACGAAGCGTTGATGCGGCGAATGACCGAGATCATGGATGAGATCGATGCCCTGACAGACGCCTGACCAATGAGGCTCTAGCGCCTGGTATCGGGCAACGGCAGCGGTCGGGGCAGCTCGGCGGGAATCTCGGAATCTCGCACTTCCCCGGCCCAGAATTTCCACCCCCATCCGATCAGCACATCGTCGCGGAGCACGATCGGGGTCAGCTCTTCCTCCGTAACCATCCCGTCGTTGTGTGCGACTCTGGTGTAGTAGAAGAACACTTCCCAGGCGGATCTGTCTGCGTTGTAGAGCTCGCTGCGATGCGGGTTATAGAGTACCGGACGCTTTCCGCCAATCGGTATCCGCACGGACATGACGCCCATCGAATCCCGGCCTGTCCCGATCGGCCCATCAAGCTCCGAGCCTGTGAATTGGCGTTGTTCCCCGACTCCCATCACGCCGAGCACCGCTAGTCGGTCCATGCCCAGCACCAGCCTGTCCAGGTTGACCCGATTCGCCTCTCGAAAATTCGTGGCCGATGCGCAACCAGCCAGCGTCAGGACGGCTAATACGGCCAAAACGGCAAGATTCCTATGCATGATTCAAACGTACCCCGAAGCGGTGAGAACGGACATCGGCGTGCAGAGAGCGTAGACGACGGTGGCCTCCGGGAGTAAGCTCGTGGCTGCATCAATCCTGTCAGGGAGACTAACGTCATGACCTTCGTATCGAAGCTGTCACCGCAGAGTCTGTGGCAGCACTTTGACCAGTTGCTGACCATCCCGCGCGGATCCAAGCAGGAAGCAGCAGCGAGGGCCTATGTGCTGGACATCGCGGGTGGCCTCGGTCTGGTCGCCGTCGAAACGGACGGTGGAAATATTCTCGTCCGCAAACCCGGGACAAGCGGGCTTGAGTCAGGCCCGTCCGTCGTCCTCCAGGCCCATCTCGACATGGTGCAGGAAAAGAACTCCGGTACGCTTCATGATTTCGCTGTAGACCCCATTCGGCCGGTCCGCGACGGTTCGTGGCTTAAGGCAGAAGGCACCACACTTGGTGCGGACAACGGGATCGGTGTTGCGGCGATGCTTGCGCTGATGGAGGACGACGAGCTGGCGCATGGACCACTGGAGTTCTTGTTCACGGTGGATGAAGAAACGGGCCTGACGGGTGCGAAGGAACTGCCGACCGATGTGCTGGAAAGCCGGTACTTGATCAACCTCGATTCCGAGGAAGACGGAGTGATTACGATCGGCTGTGCCGGCGGGGGCGATACGCGAACTCACGTGCTGCTTGAGTGTGTGGACGTAATTGGTGGTTCAGGCCTGCAAGTCGTGGTGAGTGGTCTCAAGGGTGGACATTCTGGCGTCGATATTCACCTTCAGCGCGGGAACGCGATTCGAATCTTGTCTCGGGCACTCTCTGTGGCGGCCGAGGTTGCCGAGCTGAAGATCGCGCACCTGGCTGGGGGCAATGCCCGGAACGCGATACCGCGCGAGGCGCGAGCGACGATCTGGTGTCCCGATCAGGCGAGTACGGTACGTTGCCGGGATGCACTCGTACATGAATTCGAGGCAATAGCAAGCGAGATCAGAGTGCCGGATCCAGGACTTGAGATAGCCATCGAGTCAGTAGATGCGCCGGTACGAACGTGGAGCGCAAGTTCTACGGCGACCGTGCTCAGTCTGCTGATTTCGCTGCCGCATGGCGTCATGCGCATGAGCGATGATCTACCGGGGCTCGTCGAGACGAGCACCAACCTCTCCGTAGTAGCGGAAGAAGAGGACATCCGACTGTTCGTCTTGCTGAACAGTCGCAGTTCTGTTGCGACAGCGCTCAAGGCACTCCGGAGGAGAATCGGGGCCATTGCCGGGGCTGTCGGTGCTTCCGTGGAGCAAACGGATGGGTACCCTGCCTGGCAGCCGGACATGGACTCTTCGTTGCTCGGCATAATGCGCGATACGTACACGGATCAGATCGGGACCGCTCCCACTGTCGGTGCCATGCATGCAGGGCTCGAGTGCGGCATCATCGGCGAAAAGTATCCGGATATGGACATGGTCTCATTCGGGCCGTTGATCGAGTTTCCACACTCGCCCGATGAGCGGGTCAGAATCGACACTGTTGAACCCTTCTTCGCTGTCTTGTGCGCGACACTCTCCCGCCTGGGCGGGCTATGAACGAATCCTTGCCGTCACGGTTGGGATCCGGACTGCACCGGCTACTTTTCGGTGTGGGCGTACTGGCCGCACTGGTCGCAGCCAATACGCTCTACCTCCTGTTCGTACGAGCAGGCGTATTCCTGGGCTGGAAAAGAGCGGCGGGGTCCCATGTATTTCAGGTGTTGCTGCTGGGGCATACGGTTCTCGGAATCCTGCTCGTCGCCATCGTACTCATGTTTGCGCTTCGACACCTTCCACGCGTGTGGAATCGCCGCGGCATCGAAACACTGGGCACCGGCCTGCTGACGGTCGCGATCTGTACGGTTCTTCTACTGACTGGTTTGTTCATTCTGACGGAGGCCGCCTCTCGTTCCCACAGATGGATCTGGTGGGTTCACGTGGTGGCAGCCGGGCTTTCTCCTGTCGTCTACATGCTGCATCGAAGGGCGAGCGTCGTGCGCTCATTGCCGGCGACCGGTCGTCGCCTCATCCGTGGGATGGTGATCACCCTGTTGCTTTTCGGCTCGTCCCATGCGGTCTCGGCGATGTTGCGACCGGCAGCTGAGCCGGCCGCGAATCAAGTGCCGTCTATCGCGTACGCTATCGAGCGCTACGGCATGGTTCCGCCCGGGTTTGCCGATCCTCCATCTCCGTTCTATCCCTCGCCGGGGCGCACCTCAACGGGCCGACACGTCTCCTCTGAGGCGATCCTCGGCTCCGCCCCTCCACCAGAAGACTTCGTCCGCCGGGAGGTCATGGAGACGGGTATCTATGCCAGTTCGGGTATCGGATCCGAGTCGTGCGTCCGATGTCACCCGGACGTAACAGCGCAATGGACAGCATCAGCCCACAGGTTTTCGTCGTTTAATAACCCATTCTATGAAGCCGCGATCAACTTGCTTCGCACTGCCGGCAAGGAGTCCAACTGGTGGCTTGAGGTTCACCGGGAAATCTCAGGGAGTCAGGCGACTGTTGGTGAAATGAAGAGCCGCTGGTGCGGCGCATGCCACGATCCGGCTCTTCTGTTTACGGGAGAGCTCGACTCGAAGGTGGACAGATCGAGCGTCAACGCACAGGCGGGACTTACATGCCTTGCCTGCCATGCGATCGAATCCATTCATGATCGCACTGGAAACGGAAACTACACGCTCCGAGCGACGGGAGGAGATCCTTATCTGTTTGCGGGCGTGGAGACGTCCGGACTCCGGAGAACCCTGCACGATGCAGCATTAAGGGCCCGTCCGGACGCTCATCGTGTTGCGATGCTTCCTGACATTCTCAAGCAGCCGGATGTGTGCACGGCATGTCACAAGGTCAGCTTGCGCGAGCCGTTGAACAGCTACCGTTGGCTGCGAGGTCAGAACGAGCCGGACAGTTGGGAGGACAGTGGTGTCTCCCTTGAAAATGCGGGAACTTTCTATCTACCGGAGGCGCGCCGGATCTGCCAGGACTGCCACATGCCATTCGAACCGGCGCCGGACGGGGACATGGCAGCTGAGAACGGGATGGTGCGCTCCCACCGTTTTCTGGCTGCGAATACGGCATTGCCGTTTATCAGGGGGGACACCGCCTCCTGGCGCCGGACCGAAGACTTCCTACGTGATGAGAAACTTACCGTTGACATATTCGCCGTGTCAGCTGATGCCGACGGAAGCCGTGATGGCCTGCTGGACGGCCCGGTCGTAGTCATGGCAGGCTCGCAGGCCGTGTTCGACATCGTGGTGCGCAACCGCGGCGTGGGGCATGCCTTTCCTGGTGGAACCATTGATTCCAATCAGGCCTGGCTGGAGGTGAGCCTGTTTGATTCCGAGAACCGGCTGCTCGTTGCCAGTGGTGGCCTTGATGCGGCGGGAGTTCTCGATTCCGATGCGCACGTGTTCGGCGCGATGTTCGTCGATTCAACAGGAGCTGTGATTGACCGGAGGAATCCCCAGGATCAGCGGGCGACGGTATTCAAGAATGTCGTGGGACCCGGCTCTGCGGACGTGGCCCATTATCGACTGAGCCTGCCGAGCAGGCCGGGGCGATACGAATTGCGGGCGCGACTCTTATGGCGAAAATTCAACAGGGGATACAGCGTATTCGTTCATGCAGCCGTACCGGAGGCATTTCCCGGCGCACAGGAGGCACCTCGGCTGCCGGTGACCGTGATCGCATCGGACAGTATCGCGCTTGATGTTCTTGGAGAGCCGGAATTCCGGACTTCCGATCGGCTGACTCGACAGTCCGACGCTTGGGAAAGGTATAATGACTTCGGGATCGCCTCACTCAGGGAGGGCAGGACCGCCCGAGCGATGCAGGCATTCGGGACAGTTTCCAGTCTCGCTCCAGAACAGTTCGATGGCCCGTTGAACATGGCGAGGACTGCCCTTGCGGAGGGAGACGTCGAAACTGCCCTTATCCATCTGGACGAGGCGGAACGCAGAATTCCAGGGGACAGCAGAGTGGCCTGGGTCTGGGGGCAGGCGTGGCTGGCGGATGGACAATACGACCGGGCGAGTTCCGCGTATCGCCGTGTACTCAGTGCTTTCCCCAGACATCGGGCCTCCTTGATGGGTCTCGGGCGCAGCCTGTATCTCGACGGCGAATTCGACGCGGCTCTTCAGGTGCTGGGTGAACTGCTCAACATCGATCCCGAACATCGTGGGGGATCGTACCATCGAATGCTGGTGTTACGGGCGCTGGGGCGCGACGAAGATGCGGCCCTGGCGGGAGCGATGGTGGAATATCTGCAGGTTGACGAGTCATCCCGACGATGGACCCAGACGGTCCGGCTGGCGAATCCCGGGGTGAACCGGATGGCCCAGCCGGTGCGGACATACGACTTGATCGCAGTGGACACGAAATGAATGCCGGGCAGAAGCTCGTTCTCCCGCTCATGGTGTTCATGGCATCCATGATGGGCTGTGAGTCACGCAGCGATCGCGCACCAGGTTCGGAGAGCTATGCAACGACATCGTCGTCACAGACGAGCGAACGGAATCCGACTCTCGTCGCGCCTGTCCTCGTCGATGTTACAACGGAGGCGGGAATCGACTTTACCCATTTCAACGGGGCTCGCGGAGACAAGTGGATGCCGGAGACCCTGGGCGCAGGTGGAGGATTTCTCGACTTCGATGGAGACGGATGGCTCGACATTTTTCTTGTAAACGGAAATTCATGGTCGGGGCAGGATTCCGCCCGCTCTGCGCTGTACCGGAATCTCGGCGACGGGACGTTTCGGGATGTCAGTCATGAAACGGGTGCGGACATCCGGGTCTACGGTATGGGTGCGGCATTCGGTGACTATGATGGTGATGGAGATCCGGACATCTACGTGACGGCTGTCGGCGACAACGTGCTTCTTCGAAACGACGATGGTGTGTTCCGGGACGTTACGAAGGAATTGGGTGTGGATGGTAACCCGATGGGCCGGGCAAATGCCTGGTCGATGGGAGCCGCATGGTTGGATTACGACCGGGACGGCGACCTGGATCTATTCGTCTGCAATTACGTTCAGTGGACGCCGCAGACCGATCTGTTTCATACGCTGGACGGAACGACAAAGGCTTATGCTACTCCGGAAGTCTACGCGGGTGATACCTGTGTTCTTTACCGGAACGAAGGGGACTCCGGATTCTCCGACGTTACTCGTGCTGTCGGGCTGTGGAATGACTCGGGGAAGGCGCTGGGAGTTATCGTCGACGACTTCAATTCCGACGGGTGGCCGGACCTCATCGTCACGAATGATACCGAACCGAATTTCTACTACCTGAACCGGGGCGACGGAACCTTCGAGGATCGCGGTGTTCGCTCGGGTGTGGCGTTTGATCCTACGGGACGTGCGCGCGCCGGCATGGGCCTGGATGTAACGGACCTCAATGGCGATGGAAAACTGGCAGTGGCGATTGGGAATTTTTCTCAGGAATCGGTCTCCCTTTACGCCCAACTCGAACCCGAGTTGTTCCAGGATCAGGCGCCTGCGATGGGGCTAGCACGGCCGACGCTCCTCCCACTCACTTTCGGCGTGCGCTTCGCGGATCTGAACCTGGACGGCTGGGACGATCTACTCCTGGCAAACGGGCACATTGAGCCGACCATTTCTGAAGTTCGAAGCGAGATTACGTTTGCTCAGCTTCCCCAACTGTTCCTGCGCTCGGGAGCCAGGTTTGTGGATTCGGGTGAGGCGGCAGGCCCGGACTTCAACCGGCCACTGGTCGGTCGGGGGCTTGCCATCGGCGACTATGATCGTGACGGAGATGTCGATGTACTGATCACGACGAATGGTGGAGCTCCGCGTCTGTTTCGGACGGATTTGCCCACTCAGGCACGCTGGGTCAGCGTGCGTCTCGTGGGGCCGCCTTCCAATCGACAGGCAATCGGTGCCGTCGTGTGGCTGTACGCTGGCGAGCGGCGGCAACGGTGGTACGTGACGGGATCCGGTTCGTATCTGACGCAGTCGGAAACGGAACGGCGGTCGTTCGGACTGGGGAACTTGCTGGCAGCGGATAGTGTTCGCGTGACCTGGCCGGACGGTCTCGTTGCCGTTTGGAGCGAGACAATACCGACTGGAACTACGATCAACTTGCGACACCCTGACTCCATAGGCCCCGATGATCAGAATTGAAGCCTCTCGCCCATTCCGATTCTCGTGCATCGTCGCCATCGCCGTCGCCCTGGGTGGCTGCGATCGGCCGGCACCAGATGTGGACTATCCTGCCCTGGCATCTCTTCGGTCACTTGGCCTGGCCTATCTGGAGGAAGGTCGGCCAGCCGAAGCGGCCCGGGAATTTGCGATTCTAGCGGAAAAGGCAGCCGATGAGGCGCTTGGACCGGCCAACCTTGCCGTTGCCGAATTGCGCCGGGGTGCGTTTGGTGCGGCCATCGAAGCCGTGAATGAAGCGCGGCGCCGAGCGCCCGACGACCCCGAAGTGCTGTTCATCGGCGCGACAGTTCTTACTGAGATGGGGCGCGATGGTGCCGCCCGGGATCTCTGGCGGCTGGGGCTGGTCGCAGACTCGCTGCATGTTCCGAGTCTGTGGGCTCTCGCCACTCGTGACTCGAGCCTGACCCGTCCACTCCTCGAGCGCTTGCTCGGCAGACAGCCGGCCAATCTTCCTGCTCGTCTGCAACTCGCGGAAGCGTATGTCAGAGACGGCATGCTCGATGCGGCCGTCGGGCATGTCGAGTATTTGCGCCAACTACTCCCCCGCGGTGATGACGAGGCGAAGACTGAACTTGACGCGATGCTCAAGACTGCGCGGACTGGTGACCAGCAGGCTGCACTCAAACACCTGCGGACCCTGCACAACCTGCTCCGAATCGACGCGATGTACGGCTCCGATCTGCGGCGCCTCGCGGTGGGGCGGGCTGAGGCCGGTGTTCCCCTCGAGCTATTTCGTCAGCTGAAGCCTTCGAGGCAAGTTGTCGAGAACGCGTGGCGAGACATTCGATTCGTCGTCAGGGATTCGCTTCCTGGAATCGAAAGTCCGCTTCTTACAGATTTCGATGGCGACGGAGATCAGGATCTGGTTGCGCAGGGACCAACCGGACGACTGATTTGCCTGCGAAATACTGCTGGAAAGTTTGGCGTGGCCGAGGATTGCACCATTTCCGGATTCACACCCGTAGGACGTCCCATGTATGCGGCGGACTTCGACGGTGATGCGAGAACCGATATCATCATGTTGGGTCCCGAGGGGCTGTCGCTTCTCTCCAGTGTGGATGGCCTGTTTGGCGATCCCATGCCCGTGGATCTGACGAGTCCCGCAGCATCAGTATGGAGCGTGCAGGCGCTTGATGTCGACCACGACGGAGATCTCGACCTTCTGGTGGGTGGAGAGCAATCCACCAGGCTCTATCAGCAGACTTCACCTGGCAAGTTCATGGAAGTGGGTCAAGGTGCCGGGATCGCAGATCTCTCAGGCGTACTCGCGTGGTCGTTCGGCGATTTGGATGGCGACGGTGACCTGGACCTGGTGACGATGTCCTCTGACTCTGTGCGGATACTGTGGAATCTTCGACAGGGCCACTATCGCGTCGGACCTGCCATTTCGGGGGATTCAGCGCCTTCCGGGGTGATCGTCATCGACGTCGACCACGACGGCGACTTCGATATCCTGGTTACCAGCTCCTTCGGGCTGAGCGTGTCACTCAACCGCGGCGCCGGCGAATTCGATCCGTTTAAGCCTGCCGTAGAAGGGCAGCGAGGACCGGGGGCAGCCGGTTTAGTGCCGATCGATTTCGATAACGATGGCCGGCGCGATGTTCTTCTTTATTCACACGGCGATTCGGGTCGTATGACCATCGCCCGAGGAATGGCCGGCGGAGTATTTGCTGATGTGGCAGGTGCTTTCCCGGCCGGACTGCTCGCCAGCGAAGCCCTGGTAGCAGATATCGACGGCGACGGTGATGAGGATTTGATCATCTCACATGGCTCAGGGCTCCTGGTGCTCAGCAACGAGGGCGGAAACCTCAATCACCACATGACCGTGGAGTTACTTGCGCTCGCCGACGGAAGCGGAAAGGTGAACCGGCTGGGCCTGGGTTCAAGAATCGATGTCACGGCGGGAGATCTGCACATTTCGAGAGTCGTGTCGAGAGAAATCGAACACTTCGGGCTTGGATCGCGGTCGGCAGCAGACGTTGTGCGTATCGAGTGGACCAATGGGGTGCCGCAGAACGTATTTCGACCGGCGATCGACGAGCGTCTGGTCGAGACCCAGTTGTTGAAGGGCTCGTGTGGATTTCTCTATGTCTGGACGGGAGAAAGATTCGAGTTCGTGACCGATATGATGTGGAAGAGTGCCCTCGGGATGCCGCTGGGTATCATGGCGGGAGAAACCTTTTACGCTCCCCCGGATCCGTCCTTGGAGTATGTCCGGATTCCTCCTGGAATGCTCTTGGATCGGGACGGTTGGTACGAGATTCGGATTACGGAAGAGCTGTGGGAGGTCGGGTATCTGGATGAGGTCGCGTTGATCGCCGTTGACCATCCGACGGGTTCCGAGGTCTACGTCAACGAAGCATTCGCTACCCCCGACGTGGCAAACGAGCAAATGTACATTGTTCAGGATCCGCTCCTTCTGGAGGCTGCGTACACGGATGGTGGGGTGGAAGTATCTTCGTTGCTCGCGGCACGTGACTTTCAGTTCGTCGGTGGATTCAAGCCCGGCCCTTTTCAGGGCACGACTCAACTACACGACCTCGTTCTCACACTCAAGCAGGCTGCCGACCGGCCGGTTCGTTTGTTCCTGTCCGGGTGGCTGTTTCCTACGGATGCCAGCATCAATGTTGCGATCGGCCAGGCCGGTGAGTTCAAAGTCGTCCCCCCGTACATCGAGGTAGCTGACGGAACCGGCGGCTGGAAGAGTTCGACCTTGCCGATCGCGTTCCCAACCGGAAAGAACAAGACGGTCATCGTGGATCTTCCCGAAGGGCTTCCGGCTGGTGATCCCCGCATGCGGATCAGGACGAACATGGAGATCTACTGGGATGAGGCGTTCTACCAAATCGTCGATGATGAGTCGCGGGTCGCCTTGCTCAACCGGCGCCTTGAACCGGCCTCAGCGCAACTCGGTGTTCGCGGGTTCTCGCGTGTGTACCGTCGGGGAGGGCGGTATGGTCCGCACTGGTTCAACTATTCCGAGGTGCAGGAAGAAAGTCCCTGGCGACCGATGACCGGCACCTATACACGGCTTGGGGACGTGTTGCCGTTGCTTGTCGCCGCGGACGACCAGTATGTCGTGTTCGGGCCGGGCGATGAGATGGAACTGCGCTTTGAGGCCCTCCCGCCACCGGCGGCAGGTAAGACGCGGACCTTTTTCCTGTACAGCGACGCATTCCTGAAAGATGCCGACCTCAACACGCTTGGCGGTGGCCGCGTCGAACCCCTGCCGCGACATGGCCAGAACGACTATCCCGGTGGAGTCCCAGAACCTGACAGTGCACACGCCGAATTCATCGCCCGATACCAGACTCGAATCGTGAAATAGCCCTCGGCTTATTCGCGGTAGGCCCGATGCTGCGTGTAGAGGGTGCCTCGCCGCTCAATTGCCGCTGCCAGGCCAGGTTCACCTTGTTGGATCGCTAGTTCCTGCGCTCGAGCGGCTGTGGCCAGCGCTCGATCGAATGCCCGATATTCGGCGTACGCTGCTGCAAGAGCATCGAGGCTGGCCGGTTGGTCATATCCTTCGATTTCATTGACTGTCTCGGCCAGTACTACCGCACGTCGGCCGTCGCGGATCGAAGGGGAACGGGACGTTGCCAGAATCCAGGATAGTCTGATTCCGATGCGGACATCGAACATTCCGATGGACAACCCCTGAGCGTAGATCCCGCGAGCTCTATCCGGCCGACCCATGGCCTGCTCGAACATTCCGAGATAGAGGTAGCCCTGAGCCCCTGTGGGATCACTCTCAATCGCCTGTCGTGCAGCGTTCATGCCAGCCTCTTGTTCACCACTGCTGAATAAGCTCATGGCAAGGTTGCTGGTCGCTTCGGCGAATCCAGGTCTTAGATCCAATGCGCGTCGGTACGAATCCGCCGCCTCATCGAACTGGCCTAGGGCCTGCAGGGAGATGCCCAATTGATTCCGCGCATGAGCATCGGATGGGCGGGCGGCGACGGCCTGCTCAAAAGCAGTTCTGGCGTCCTCCAGGCGCCCGGCGGCCAGGTTGCCCTGCCCCTTGAGGATATGCCACCGCGAGCTGATGCCTTCTGCGTAGAGAGTGGCGAGGACAGGATCGTCCAGATTGGGTTCGGTCCTGAACGTCTGCGCTCGGAGCGCCTCGAGTTCCGCCAGCTCGGATTCGCCGACCTGTCGATACAGCTGGCCTGAGAGTGCGTAGAGTGCGCCGTACCGAGGGGCCGCCCGGATCCCCGCGTCAAGAAGCTCTCGGGTCCGATCCAGGCGGTTCTGCGCCAGGGCGGCGCGAGCCATAATGAGACTCGCCCGCGCGGGACTGGTGCTCATCACGATGCTGTCGTCGAGCAGGTCGATGGCCCTCTGCGGTTGACCAAGATCAAGCTGCCAGGCGGCCTCGCGCAGGCGTAGGGGCACGTATTCAGGACGCAGCGCGCGTGCCCGCTCGAACAGTTCGCTTGCTTCTGATCTTCCTCTGTCGGCTAGCAGGATCGCTGGAAGATAAACGTAAGCAAACGTCTCAGGCCGTCGCGAGCGGGCTCGGGCGTAAGCCTGTACCGCGGCCTCCGGATAGTCATGAGCCTGGAGACTCAACGCCAGTAGACCCCAGGCTGGGACTGAATCCGGGTGGGCCACGACCACCTGCCTCAAGGCCTGCAGTCGCTCGACGACCTGATGTTCAGCGCCTGCTGTGTCGTACTCGGGGAGGCCTGAGCTCGTAGAGACTTCGCAGCCACTCAAGATCATGCCGGCAAACACACATACCCCGATACTTCTTATCACCGAGCCACTCCCTGACCCCTCTTGATTGTCTTCCACTGGTCGACAGGTCCACCCTCGAAATGCTCGGCGTCACCGCCGGGCCAACGAACCAGCAAGCTGTCGAACTCGACAACGGCACCCAGGCCGAAATGAACCCGGGGGTCGTGGCTGGACAGAAAGCCATAGCCCGGGTTGACCGAACGTTGAGAAGCGCCTCCGGCAGACCACAGTATGACGTGTGCGCCGATCGCGTCACGACCACCAAGCCCTGGATCGGTTACTCGAAAGCCGATCCAATGCCCGCTAGCAGCCTCATTCCGGAACAAGCGCAGACCCCGGCCTGTTTCCATGATGACTGCGTCGATGCTCCCATCATTGTCGAAATCCCCGAGTGCCAATCCACGACTCATGCCGGGTCGAGCCATAAGAGCTGGATGGTCAGTCGACGCATCCCTGAAGTTGCCCTCGCCATCGTTCACATACAGTGAATTTGGTTCTGCGTAGTCGCGAAAAAACCCTGCCGTCGCTCCTTCGACGGCAGGACCCCGATTAATCCGTCCATTGGCAACGAGAATGTCAAGGTCACCATCGTTATCGAGGTCGAACAACCCGGTCCCAAATCCAGTAAGAGGAAGACTTGGAGTATGGAGACCGCGGGCTAGCGTCTCATCCTGAAAGGAGCCCGTGCCATCGTTAAGATAGAGCGTGTTGCTCTCGCCACCGAGATGTGTAACGAATAGATCGGAGAAACCGTCGCCATCTACATCGCCCAGGGCCACGCCCATGCCAGCCTCCGCGATCCCGAATCCGTTGACCGCAGCTCCGGACCGGACAGCCACTTCCTCAAAGGTTCCGTCACCAAGATTGCGCCAAAGGAAGTTGGGTTCCCCATCATTCGCAACGTAGATATCGACAAGGCCATCCCCGTCCAAGTCATCGGCCACGACGCCGAGCCCTCGTCCAATGCGCGAACCGATTCCTGTCGATTGAGTGACGTCTTCGAAGACCCCCCCTCCCAGATTGTGATACAATCGATCACTTGCTCCCGGGTAAGCCATCGGTCCACAGAACTCTACGGCACCAGCGGACGAGGAGCAGGTCATGGAATTGTCCAGGGTCACGTAGTTGACCACGAACAGGTCAAGCCAACCATCCCCGTCGTAGTCGAGAAACACGGCCGAAGCACCCCACGCATCGTCAGCAGGAATTCCGGCCTCAGACGTAACATTTACAAATTTGCCCTCGACGTTCCGGTATAGAGCGTCCGCTCCCACATTTGTCACAAACACGTCGACCCATCCGTCATTGTCGATATCACCCACGGCCACGCCCATGCCGAATCCTCCATCGCCCAGGCCTGATTCCTCCGTCACATCGACATACCCCTGATCGTCCTGTCGAAACAGCTGGTTGACGGCTGTTCGACCCGTCGTAACCCCCAGGGGACTCGCTCCATTGATGGCGTAGATATCAAGGTCCCCATCGCCGTCAAAATCGAGGAACGCAATTCCAGACCCTGTGCTTTCGGGCATGTAGTAAGAGGAGTCGGCGGGCATCTCGTGGCTAAACGATGGAGCATCGGAACCCCGGACCTCGTGCAGCGCCTCCTGCCTTGAATTCGAGCAGCCCAAAGCAACGACAGCGACGAGGAGCGCTGCTCGAAACGGTGTCATTTGAGGATTCCGGGTTAGGGCTTGATTCGCACACGCGCTTTCGCGCAGATTGAGGAGGCGAGTATAATCGTGGGCGATAAATCCTGCCATTTGACACGGAGAGGCCTTCCATCCGGCTTCTGGGGGCGACATGTCGTTGAAACGAGGTGAGGTAGCCGGTCTGTGGATCTGGATGGCTATAGTCTGGATCATCCTCGCCTGGGTGAACAATGACTTCTTGTGGTTTCGCCCGCTCTGGCAGGAGGTGTTCTAGCAGGAGCTTATCCGCTGGAGACCACGGACCGGGCTAACCGATCTGTGCGTCACGACACAACACGGAGGCATCCATGGCTGTCGGAAATCGAAAGAAAACCTACCTGATCATTATGGTGGTTCTCATTATTGTGATCGCAGCGCAACAGTTTTTCTAGCCAGGGCCCAATTCGAGGAGCCTGAAGTCGTGACTTCGTCTGCCGGTTCCTCCATCGTGCTGTTCGACGCCGTGTGTCCACTGTGTACGCGGAGTGCGCGAATTATCGCCCGTAACGATCCGACACATCAGTTTCGCTTCGCGGCGTTGCAGAGTCCGGCGGGCAAAGAATTCATCAGGCAGTCCGGCATTCGCGAAGCCCACATGGCAGGTGCCTCATTGGCCTTGCTGTCCAACGGTGAGTGGTATCAGACGAGCGAGGCGGCACTCAAGATCGCTGGCGCCCTGGGGCGACCGTGGAGTTTTGCAACTTTGCTCCGGCTGTTGCCGTTCTGGCTTCGGGAGTGGATGTACCAGACGGTAGCAACCCATCGGCCGCGACGGGAGTCGGCGTGTGTGTTGGGTGAGGAGTTGAGTTCTCGGATGCTGCCAGACGGAAATGTAGTCTGACTGTTCTTCTTAGTTTGCGTAGATGCGTTCGCTGAAGCCGCGCATGCGCATGCTGTACCCCACGGTACCGACCACCAGCGCCAGTCCCAGAGTTGCGTTCAGCAGCATCCCATAATCGTTCGTCGCAGTCATCAGCAGCGCGATGGCGATGCTCCCAAGGATTGTCAACCGAACAAAAACCTGGTTCAGGGCAGGAGTGAACTTGGCCGCAACGCCAGCGAGGACGAAACCGACAAGTAGGTGACCGTAGATCGAAATGAGCAGAAAGCGCCAGTCAGGTTCCATCAATTGCGCGGTGATACCTGGAAGGGCAACCGAGGCCAGTACGATGTCCTGCGATTCCAGAAGCATGGTATGAACGGACCATGCGACGACAGGAGCGATGATCACGGCGGCTAGCGCCCGCAGGGCGGCAAATGTAGACAACGGATCCTCCTGGCGGATCGGGCTGATACAATACTGCGCCGACAATACTACACGCAGGAAACGTAAAGCGGTAGTTCAGGGTTGCGCTGCTTGCCGGGAAGTGGCCCGACGAGCAGGTTCTCGCGCATGATTCCAACCAGAATGGTGAGCCTCCGCGTGCTCGTTGCGACAACACTTGTGATGTTGTTCGGCGCGTGTGCATCCGCATCACCACCGGAGACTGTGGGACGAGTGGTCGCGGAAGCGCCACCTGCCTGGGCGACTTCCGTGCTGGATGCGGTTCTCTGGATGCAGACATCTGCCGAATACGAGAGCCTTGCCCGGCAAACGTGGGCGATGGCAGGTCGACGCATGCGCGCCGGTTTGGAAGACACTACCTGGACAGCAGCCCTGGAACAGCTCCCAGGCTACGGTTCGCTTCCGCCTGCAGTGATAGTAGATGTGGACGAGACAGTACTGGACAACTCTCCATACGCAGCACGTCTGATAGAGGCGGAGGAAGGGTACTCCGACGAATCATGGAGTCTGTGGGTGAACGAAGCTCAGGCTCGGGCAATACCTGGCGCAGTGAAGTTTGCCCGGCTGGCTAGAGAGCTTGGCGTGGAAGTGTTCTATGTCACCAATAGGAACTTCACCCTCGAAGCTGGCACACGGCGAAATCTGTTGGCCGTGGGATTCCCGCCGGGCCGGGCGGACGATTCATATCTGTTGGTCAGGGAGCGCGAAGCATGGGGCTCAGATAAGACGACACGCAGAGCCCATGTCGCGGAAAGCTACCGTATTCTCCTGCTGGTCGGCGATGACCTGAACGACTTTTTGAGTGGCGCACGGTCGGGTAGGGAGGCGCGGGCCTCGCTCATGGTAGAGCACACGGCGAACTGGGGATCCAAGTGGATCATGCTTCCGAACCCGACGTACGGGTCGTGGGAAAATGCGATCACCTACGGCGAGTCAGGCTTGTCCAGAGATGCACTGCTAATCCGAAAGCTGAGCGCACTCGATCCGGCAGATCCACAGGACTGACGGCTGAGAGGCAGAGGATTCAGTTCCCGGTGCCGCGGAACTCCGTAAACCTGTAGACGACAACTCCAGAGCCGGGCGCGTTGTCGACATCTACGTAGCCCCCTGCAACGAGTGAGCGCAACGTCTCCTCGACCTCCTCGAATCCAGCACCCGTCGACGCCACGCCTTCCGTAACGGAAATCTGGCCCCCGCGGACGATCGCCGCCTCGAGCAACTTGATTTTCAGAGGCTTGACGGCCACTGCCGGGGCAGGGGTACCCGCCTGCGCCTGGGCGAGTAGTTGATTCGCTACCCGGGGATGAAGCGCGTAACCCGCGCGTATGTTTGCATCGGACACCAGCTGACGCATTCGGATCAGGTCGATGATCGTTCCGATTCCGAATAGACCGCCTGTCAACAGATACAGTATTCCAGTACCGAACTTGCCCAGATAGAAGCGGTGCAGGCCGCCGATGGCGAACAGGCCGACACAACATAGCCCGTAGCTGATTCCTTCTCGGTATTCACCGGATTCGTTCATCCCATCTCCATCGGGTATTGACGGCACCGTAGGATTGGCACCCAGCCCATCATACGCCGGCCGGGAGCTGCGAGTTTCGTCTTCAGGTCGCTGAACGAAATAACATGATGTCTCCATCGACCACTTCATACTCTTTTCCCTCAAGTCTCATCCGGCCCATCTCCCGTGCCTTCTTCAGCGAGCCCACATCAACGAACGCATCGAAATGGATCGTCTCGGCCTTGATGAAGCCTCGCTCAAAGTCCGAGTGAATGACGCCAGCCGCTTCAGGCGCCTTCGCCCCCGACCGCACAGTCCAGGCCCTGACCTCCTTTTCACTCGCCGTAAAGAATGTGGTGAGACCCAATAGTCGGTAGCCCGCACGAATCAGTTGACTGATTCCGCTTTCCTCCAGTCCATGGGCTTGAAGATACTCCGCTTGCTCTTCATACTCGAGCGATAGAAGATCCGCCTCGAGTTGTGCACTGAGAATCACGACTTCCGCTTCAGGGTCCTCGGCTTCCACCGCCTGCCGCAATTGCTCGGCTGCCTGCGATCCTCCTCCCGCCTCGTCTTCCGAGACGTTTGCCGCATACATCACCGGTTTGCGCGTCAGCAGGTTCAGTGACTTTACATGGCGCAGTTCATCCAACTCGACCCTAACGCGGCGAGCCGGAATTCCCTCTGCAAGCGCTTTTGCGATGCGTCGAAGCACGTTGGCAGCCTTTGCAGCATCCCTGTCACCCGTCCGCTCTCGTCGCTCGACCCTATCAAGCGCCCGTTCGACGACTTCCAGATCCGCCAGTATGAGTTCGAGTTCAATCACGGATCGATCCGCGCTCGGATTGCCGCGGGCACCGGTCACGACAATCGACGGATTGTCAAAGCATCGAACCACGTGACAGATGGCATCCACTTCTCGGATGTGCTGGAGGAATTTGTTCCCGAGTCCCTCACCCTTCGAGGCCCCCTCTACGAGCCCGGCGATGTCTACGAATTCAACGACATTCGGTACGATGCGCTCAGGGAGAATGAATTCCGATATCCGAGCGAGGCGGAGGTCCGGAACTTCCACGACCCCGATGTTTGGATCGATCGTGCAAAAGGGATAATTCTCCGCCGG
>Ga0114950_10000434_pt1 | contig 28312 bp, 15 predicted proteins | sample N075metaG_FD_83503 | JGI IMG/M metagenome (GOLD analysis project Ga0114950, IMG submission 83503) | Deep subsurface microbial communities from Kermadec Trench to uncover new lineages of life (NeLLi) - N075 metaG | ecosystem: Environmental > Aquatic > Marine > Ocean trench > Sediment | place... | reverse complement strand
TGAGTTTCGTCAACCGCTTGCGCGACCGAGGCTTGCTCGAGATCGCGGCGGAATTCATGACGCGCCTCCGTCCGCCTGCCGGCGACGTCGAGGCGGTGACCAGGGTCGCCGAATCGCAGGTCCTCCTGGCGAACGACATGATGCGCCAGCGTCGATTCCCCGACGCCGCCACCGCCTACACCCGCGCCCTCGAGCTGGTACCCGGAATGCCGGCTGCGATTCGAGGCCTGGGGATCGCGCTGGGCGAAATGCGCCAGGACGACAAGGCGCTCGAGCTCTTGATGCGCGCGCGTGAGCTCGCCAGCTCCGACGACTCGGTGCCGTACATGCTCGGGCTCATCAACTCGCGCAAGAACGCTCCGGATCTGGCCCGCACTTATTTCGAAGAGGCGATTGCGAAGAATCCGCGCAACGCGAGGGCTCACTTCAACCTGGGAGCTTTGTTGTTGAAGCAAGGTCTCGCGGATGAGGCTCTGGTCGAGATGGACAAAGCGCTCGAGGCGGATCCCGAGTACGCGAAGGCGCACAGCGCGCGGGCCCAAGTCCTGTACGCGGCTCGGCGCGTGCAGGAGGCCGTCAGGGCCTATCGCAGGGCGCTCGAGCTCGACCCGGACGACGCCCGAACGGTGTTCGGTTATGGCGTGGCCCAGGTCGTGATCGGAGACGAGACCGGCTCCGCCAAGTCTCTGGCGCGGTTGCGGACGCTGGACCCGAAGCTCGCGGGTCAGCTCGAGGCGGTCATCTCACAGCGGTGACCGGTGCTGGTGGCAGGCTCCCAGCCCAGGTCATTCATGGGGAAGTGCCCCAAGCGTTTCAACTCAGCTCCGGCTCATCACTCGCGCACGCCGTCCCCGCCGGCACCCAATGCAGGCACAGGTCGTCGAGGGGTGAGCCCGGTCTCGCGAAGCGGGATCGGATCGATCCGGTGGATCGCTCCCGGGCTCCCCGGTGCGTGCAAAGTGCCGGCAGGGGCCGAGTCGGAGCGCTTGGGGTGCATCCTCATGAAGAATCCGGGCTACCGAGCGCAGGACGACACGGGGATCGGCCGTACCAGGTCGCCTGGAAGCCTCGGATGGCTGAGCCATGCCCAGCGCCTTCCTGCCTCCAGTTCGCCCATTTCACGCCCCGCGGCCAGCGTAGCCGGGCCTGGGCTGCCGGACCTCACTCCTCCGAGCCGTCCTCCACGCCGTACTCCCCGCCGATGTCGCCCTCGCGCTCCGCGAGCGTGCGCCAGCGGTCGAGGAGCGCGCTCAGCGTCCGTCCGCCCGCGGCGAGCATCGCAGCGCCCGCCCGCGTGTCGCCTTCGTTCGAGACCGAGCCGCCGCCTGCCGCGCCCTCGATCGCCAGCGCGTGTGCCTCGGCGAGGAGCGCCTCCGCGCGCTCGCGCTCGCCGCCCCTGTACGCGACGAGCCCCCCGAACCAACGCGCCTCGATCGAGCGCGGGTTCGTGCGCGCGGCGTCGCTGAACCAGCGCTGCGCCGCCGCGAGGTCCCCGCGCAGGAGGGCCACGATCCCGAGCTGGACGACGGGGCGCGTCTCCTCGCCGTTGATCGCGTGGCAGCGCTCGAACGCTGCGGTCGCAGCGGCGAGGTCATCGAGCTCGCGCTCACCGCCGGGCAAGTGAATGAAGCCGATCTGCATCCAGCCCTGGTTGCTGCGCGGGTGGTACGCCACGAGGCGCTCGAAGGTCGCGAGCGCCTCACGCTCGCGGCCGAGCTCGTGGAGCGTGTTGCCGAGGTAGTAGAGGCTGTCCTCGTGGCCCGGCCAGAGGGCGAGGGTGCGGCGGTAGAGCAGGGCGGCGCGCTCGAGCTCGCCTCCGATGCGCGCGCTCGTGGCCTCGCCGTGGAGACGCCAGAACAGGCGCTGACGCTCCACGTCGTCCGGCCGTGCGCGCCCGGCGGCGAGCTTGCCCGGCAGCGGCTCGACGCGCGGCGTCCGGCCGCGCTCCCAGGTGACGAGCGAGTCGAGCGCGACGGGGCCCATCGTCGAGCGCTCGCCGTCCGGCCAGGTGACCTCGATGCGCTCGACGATCTCGGCCGTCCCGAGTCCGAACGCGACCTCGCCCGCGGCGTGCTGTGAGAGGTACGAGCCCTGGCTGCCGAGCTCCTTGAACTGCACGAGCTCCCCCGCCGTCACGAGGATCTTCGCCCCCAGCGCGAAGCGGTTGCCCGCCGGCTGTCGCAGGCGCAACCGGAGCGCGGGGCGCGCGTTCCCGCCGTCGTTGCGCAAGAGCACCGCCAGCTGGCCGTGCAGCACGACGACGAGGTCCTCGTCCCCGTCGAGGTCGCAGTCGAAGGTCGCACCGCCCCGGCCGACGTGCGCGGTGCGGAAGAAGTCACCGCAGACCGCGCCGATCTCGCGACAACCCACTTCACCGGGCACGTTCCACAGCAGTTGCGAGCGCTGCGGCGTGAGCCTGCGCGGGTCGTCGCCGTCGGGGATCGTGCTGCCGTTCACGACGAAGAGGTCGAGCAGGCCGTCGTTGTCGTAGTCGAAGAACCCCGTGCCCCAGCCGACCGCCTCGAGCGCGACGTGCCCGAGGCCGTAGCGCGCGGCGCGGTCGACGAAGACCGGGCACGGCGGACCCGAGGAACCTTCGGACGACCCGCCTGGGATCTGGTGGTTGAGGTAGAGCGCGTTCTCCTGGGCCACCCAGTGCGTGATGAAGAGGTCGAGGTCCCGGTCGCCGTCGATGTCCCCCGCGGCGAGTCCCATGGCCCCGCGGTAGTCCCCGATGAGCGCGTCGTGCGTCCGGTCCGCGAACGTCCCGTCGCCGAGGTTCACGTAGAACGCGTTGTCCGAGACGTCGTTGGCGACGTAGAGATCGGGCAGGCCGTCGCCGGAGAGGTCGCAGAACATCGCCCCCAGGCTCCTCCCGGTCGGGTTGTCGACGCCGGCCTCCGCGGCGACCTCCTCGAACGTCCCGTCGCCACGGCCCCTGAACAGAAGGTTCCGCTCGGGCTCGAAGGCCGACGGGTTGAGGAGCGCGGGGATCGCGCGTCCGAACTGCGAGACGTGGCGGCTCGCGCCGAGGTCCTCGCGGTAGCGGACGTAGCCGCAGACGTAGAGGTCGACGGCGCCGTCGACGTCGTAGTCCCCGACCGCGATGCCGGTCCAGAAGCCTTCGAAGCCCGCGAGACCGGCCTCGCTCGTGGCGTCGTGAAAGTGCCCCGCGCCGTCGTTCTCGAGGAGTGCGAGGCCCCCGTAGCTCGTCACGAGCAGGTCGAGGTCCCCGTCGCCGTCGGGGTCCCAGAACGCCGCGCCCTGCCCGAGCGTCTCAAGCTCGATCCCGCTCTCGTCCGTCACGTCGCGGAAAGTCCCGTCGCCGAGGTTCCGAAAGAGGCGGGAGCGGCCGTCCGTCGCCGGCCACCCGGCCGCGGCGTCCTCCAGCGCGCCGGCCGTATTCACGAGGAACACGTCGGTCCAGCCGTCGCCGTCCGCGTCGCCGAGCGCGACGCCCGAGCCCATGTCCTCCGGCAGGCGGCCCGTGCGGGTCGCCGGGAAGTGCCGGAAGACGAGGCCCGCCGCCGCCGCGACGTCGGTGAAGCGCACGTCGGGATGATCGTCGGGGATGCCGCGCGCGAGGGTATCGATGAGGCCCTCGGTGTGCTCGCCCGAGATGTAGCGCTCGACGCGCGAGCGCCGGACTTCGCGGACGGCGACCGCTCCGAGGAGGAGCACCGCCACCGCGACCAGGGCCGTCTTCCGCTTGCGGCGCCAGAGCTGCATCGCTCAGCCGTCAGGGCGCGACGGTGACCGTCGCCTGGGCGCTCGACATCTCCGTCACGGGCGAAGTGAGACCCGAATCCTTGCCGAAGGCGAAGTCGAGCAGGTACTGGTCGAACTTCCGGTACAAGAGCTTCGCCCGCACCGTCAGCTGCCCGGCCTGCTCCTCCGCGAGGTCGACCACGAACCCCTCCTGGAGCGGCGCGGCATCTCCATCGCCGGTGAACCCCGAGCAGTCGAAGCTATACGACGCAATCTCCTCGGAGCCCGGGAAGAGCGAGCGCTTGAACCGCACGCCGACCATCTCCCAGAGGTTGTGGCGATCGATCAGGTTGCCGTAGCGATCGACGGGCTCCGCCTTGAACATGAACGTGCCGGTCTCGATGAAGTTGTGCTCGTCGATCATTCCGCTGTGGAACACGACGCGCCCGCTCTCGTCCGTCACCTCGAGCTCGATCCAGGCCTGGATGATGTCGAGCGGGCCGGTCGGGAAGTCGTGCCCGACCTTGTTGTTGATGATGTGGACGAGCACCGTGAACGGCTCACCCGCCTTGGCGACGCCCGGCAGCTCCAGCTCGATCGGGACGGCCGGTCCTTCGCTCCACTTGTCCGCGATCTCGGGGATTTCGAACTCGCCGCGTAGCCACTGCTCCGTCAGCTCCACCTGCAGCTCGGCACCCTCGAGCTCAGCCGCCATGACCGTCGGGATGAACTGGTTGCCCCCGAGGAAGCGATGGCTGCGGTGCTTGCCGTCGTCCGCGGTGCGGTTCGAGTCGGCCTCGTCGCCGGCCGCCGGGTCACCCGAGTCCACGAGCGGCATGTGGCACTCCCGGCACTCGATCGTGCGCTCGGGCGCGTCCTCGTGATACCAGCGGCTCGCGCGCCAGTTGTCGTACTGGTTCTGGAGCTGCACCCAGCCGACTTTGTTGAGCTCCTCGTCGATGAACTGCTTGTGGCAGGCCGCGCAGAACTCGGGCGTCTTGAACATGCGGCGCGAGAGGCTCGCGACGTGGTGCTCGGGGTAGGCGCGGATCAGGAAGTCCGAGAGTGCCTTCGCGACCTTGCCCTCGCGCTGCTCCCAGACGTAGCGCTCGGGCGCAGCGATGACGTAGTTGGCGTTGCCCGCGACGTCCGTCTGCTCGACGGCGTGGCAGACGAGGCACGAGATGCCCTCCTGGTAGCCGCGCAGATCGGTGAGGTGGTCCACGCCGATGTTCTTCGTGCCCGAGAAGAGCGAGATCGGGTCGTGGCAACCGCCGCAGTAGCGCGTCGACACGGGTCCGTTCCGCTCGGCCATGACGTTCTGGATGACCTGGAAGCCCACGTCCATGGAGGCGTAGCGGTGCGCGCTCGGCAGCCACTCCTTGTAGATCTCTTCGTGACACCCGCTCGTTCCGCACGAGGCCGAGCCCGAGAGCGTGCGCGCGTCGAGCGCTCCGCCGGTCGCCGTCTGCGCGAGGCTGGGAGCGAACGGTCCCTTGTCGCCGTACGCGGTGTGGTCGTAGTCGTCCGGAAACCGGTCGTCCATGGCCACGGGCCGGACGAATACCGTGAGCGCGCCCGTGAGGGCGAGGAGCCCGAGCGTCCAGAGCGCGACGCTCCGCCCCCAGCCCCGCGCGCCGACGAGGACGGGCTCGTTGGCGAGTACGCCACTCCGCGCGCGGACCATGATCGGGACGAGGTGCGCGCCGAGAAAGAGGACGAGGCCGAAGGTGCCGACGATGTGGACGAGGCGCCACGTGTAGACGATGCGCGTGCCGAAGACGCTCTCCCACGTGAGCACGACGCCGGTGAGGATCAGCCCGAGCGCCATGAAGCCCGCGAGGTAGCCGGAGAACTTCAGGTGCGTGGAAGGGTAATCCCAGTAGTCGTGGACGTGCCGGCCGAGGAGCCACACGAAAGGCACCGTCCAGAGCAGTCCGACGATCGTGTGGACGACGACCGCGTGTTGGTTGAACACGCTGAAGGGCAGCAGGAAGATCGCCAGTCCGGAGATCGTGAGGAAGGCGGTGAGCCCGCTCGTCCAGCGGGACGCGGAGCTGCTCCATCCCTCGATTCTGAGCTGGAGCCAGTCTGCGCGCTTGGGCGGAGGTTTCATTGGAGCCGAGTGCGCTGGTCGGTCGGAGGGGTGGATCGCGCGAACGAGGTCGGATGTGGCACCCCGACCGTAGCTCCTTCACCTAGTGGGGAATTGACAGAGGTCAAGGACTCCGGTCAGGGGTCCCCCGTGGACGTGCAGCTCGTGCAGCCTTCCGCCACCCCGCTCTCCGCTTCAGGACGCGGCGAGGCGAGCTCGCGCGGGGGCTCGACGTCGAGCAGGGCGCGCTCGGCCGGCACGAGCGACGCGAGCGCGTGCGCGAGCGCGGTGTAGAGCGGCGCGGGCGGGTCGAGCAATCCCGCGTGATCTGCGAGCGCCCTGGCGAAGGTGGGTACCCACCAGGCGAGATGTTCAGCCAGAAAGTCGCGCTGAGCATCCCTGCAGATCGCGGCGCGCTCCCGCCACTCCTCGCCCTCTCGACCGAGCGCGTGGCGCTCCTTCGCCACCAGCCACGCGAGGAACTCCAGCTCACTGGCGATGTGGTCGACCCGTTCGGGCACGTCCCGGCCGGTCTCGACGCCGAACGCGCGGTAGAAGCCGGCGATGTCCGCCATCTGCTGGCTGCGGAAGACGGCGAAGGTCTGCGGACAGTACTGCACCTCGTAGGGTGGGCATTCTTTCGAGACGACCAGGCCGAAGACTCGCGTGTGGTCGTCCACGAGTCGCTGGCGCGGCGCGCGAAGCGCCGCGACGATCGGGGCGAGGTCGAGTCGCTCGGGGGGGTCTTCGCCGGGGGCGAGCTCCGCTGGGCGAGACCCTGGGTCCTCCGCGATGTACCGCGCGCCCGCCAGGGCGAGTTGGGGATCCGCGCGGAGGATCCCGATAAATCGTGCGGAAGTGGGGTCGCTGGCGACGACGGCCAGGAAACGCAGGACGTGCTCACGGGCAGCGAGCCGCGCCAGGTCGTCGTCGCAGATCGGAATGGTTTGCATGGAGCTCAGATCGAGTTCAGGTGTTCGGCCGGCAGCGTCCACGTGGGCTCCTCGATGGTCACTCGTGCGACCTCCTCGCCCTTGGCGTCGAAACCGCGCGCGGTGTCGTTGAAGATCACCTGCGTCTTCTTCCTCCCGTCCGGCATGGTGACCTCGACCTCACCGACCTTGGGCCCCTTCTCGACCTCGAAACGGAAGAGGACCCGCTGCGTTGCACGGAAGAGCTGGAGCACGGCGAGCAGCTCGCGGTCGGGGCAGGAGTACTGCTCGATGGCGTCCTTCACCCCGGGGCCGAACATCTGCTCGAGGTACTTCCGCGGCACCCAGCGCGGGGGGATGTAGAAGCCGTTCGGTTCGGTGCCGAACTGCGGGTACAAGGGCAGGGCGATCTTCCGCTCGCGGATGAGGTAGTAGAGCGGGTGCTCGGACTCCTTCTGCCACTTGCCCTCCGCGTCGATCTTGACGAGCCCCTGCATGCGGATCTTGCCGACGCACGCGCTCATGCAGCGCGTCTCGACCGGCGTACCGTCGGGCGTGATCGCTGCCTGGTCCCGACCCTCGAGCCGCGGGTAGCAGGCGATGCACTTCTCGCTCGTGCGCGTCGTGGGCCGGTACATCGACTTCTTGTACGGGCAGGCCTCCACACACTTGCGGTACCCGCGGCAGCGCGACTGGTCGATCAGCACGACGCCGTCCTCCGGGCGCTTGTAGATCGCCTGCCGCGGGCACGCCGACAGGCAGCCCGGGTAGGTGCAGTGGTTGCAGATCCGCTGCAGGTAGAAGTACCAGACGCGGTGCTCGGGGAGCTCGACCGAGCCGGGGCGATCGCCTTGCTTCTTGACCGGGCCGTGCGCCACTTCTTCGTGCATGTTGGGCGCGCGCCACTCCGCCTCGGAGGGCAGGTAGCCGAGCGCTCGCGACGACTGCGGCTCGAGTCGCCGGCGTTCGGCGGCCTCGAAGATGGTCAGCCCCTCGAAGCTCCCGTACGGCCACTCGTGCTCCTTGTCGTCCTGGTAGCCCCAGGTCTGACCGCCGGGATTGACGTCCTCGAGCATCGCGAGCAGCTTCGAGTCCCAACCGTGCGGGTAGCCGCCGTACGGCTTCGTCTCGACGTTGTTCCACCACATGAACTCCTGGCCGCGCGACCAGGTCCATGTGGACTTGCACGCCATCGAACACGTCTGGCAGGCGATGCAGCGGTTGATGTTGAAGACGAAGGCGAACTGGCGGTCGGGATGGCGCTCCTCGAACGGGTAGCTCATCCTGCGGCCGAGTTGCCAGTTGTAGACGTCCGGCATCGACTTAGCTCCCGTGGCAGGGGAAGGGGTTCTCGGGCGGCAGGGCGGTGACGGTGACGCGCAGGACGCCGCACCGGGCGAGCACGGCCTGCACGCGTTCGCGCGTCTCCTCGGGACCGAACAGGTTTCGCAGGCCGTGGGTGGCGAGGAACTCGGGATTGTCGAACAAGGCGATCAGGTCGTCCGCGTCGTACCCCATGCGCGAGTACTCCTCGACGAGGCAATCGAGCATCAGTCCCGGGTCGCCTTCGACGCCGCCCGCGAACATCTTGAACGGGTCCTCCGGCTCGGCCGGCCGGTCCTTCGGGTGCTCGCTCACGTCAAACCTCGACTTTCGTAAGGGCGCCGGCCAGATAACGGCGCATGGTCTCGTCGACGTTGCCCGGCGAGCGGCCGGTCTCGGCGCCGTACCAGAGCCCCTTGCCGCCCTCGCCGCCCGACTCCGCCTTGACGATCCGCACGAGCGTCTCCTTCGGCACGGTGTTGACGCCGTGGTTGTCGATGGCGAATCCGAACACGTAGCCGACCGCGCCCGTCTGCTTGTGGAAGAGCGTGTCGGTCTGGTGCATCGGCATCAGCCAGCTGCGCGTGATGCTCTGGTGCGAGCCGTAGCGATAGTTCGCCTGGTAGCCCGTGGCCTTCGAGATCGCCTTGCCGTCCTTGCGCGACTCGTGCCCCTTCACCGACTGCTCGGTGGCGATCCAGCCGGTGTGCTTCATGATCGTCATCTCGTAGGGGAGCGAGGGGTTGACCTTGACCCGCACCATGCAGCGGAACGCCTTGGTTCTGGGGTCGTCCGGGCGCGCGCCGCGGAACGGGCGGTCAGCCGGGTTCGCGTCGACCCACACGTAGTCGCCCTCCGCGAGGTCCAGGTCCTTCGCAGCCAGGGGGTTCATCTGGATCTGGCGGTCGCCGGTGCCCGGGTCGCGCTTGTCGTGGCGGTAGGGATCGCCGAAGTCCGAGCTCCAGATCCAATGCCAGTCGACGGTCGACCAGGAGGAGTGCGTGGTGTGGCGACTCTTCGGCGTCGAGCAGTAGAAGCGGAAGCCCTGTTCCCAGAGCGGGTTCTTCGTGCGCTTGACCTCGCTCCACGGCATCTTCACGTTGCGCACCGTCCGCAGGTCGGGGTCCATCTCGTCGAGCGGGATGCCGTAGTCCGACGGGCGCACGTAAGGGCTCGACGAGACGATCACGTTGGGCAGGTACGGCGTGGCCTCGACGCCCTCGCGGTGGACGATCAGGTTCTCGCCGTACTCGATGGCCTCCGGCAGGTCGCAGTAGGCGCAGAGCCGCCCCGTGTCGGTGAAGAACGGGTCCCCGTCCTCCACCTGCTCGACGAAGGCCACGCGCGGATACGTGCGGAAGAGCATCAGGGCCGCGCCGGGCTCTCCGCCATAATCGCCCGCCATCAGCTTGTCGAGCTGGTAGGAACCCTTCTTGCCCGTGGTGGTCGTGCACGAGTCCAGGACCCGCTGGATGTAGACGCCGGCCTTCTTCTCGGTGATGAAGTGCCAGTAGTCGGCGAAGCGCCGGTCGCCGGTGAGGTCGGTGAGAGCGCGCCCCACGCCGGCGAAGATCTCGGCGTCGTCGCGGGAGTCGTGCACAGGCGCGATGCCGTCGCCCCCCCACGCCTGCAGGAAGGGGTTGGAGCACGAGCCGCCGATCTCCACGTCCTGGAACTCGACCCATGAGTTGGCCGGCAGCACGACGTCCGAGTACTCCGCCGACGCCGTGAACTCGACCTGCTGATCGACGATCATGTCGATCTTGGGCAAGACGTTCACGATCAGCTCGTAGACCCACTTCGCCTGGTTGATGAGGTTCGCATTGCTGTACCACATCAGCTTGGTCGGCGTGGGCATGTGCGTCTTGCCCGTGAAGACCTTGCGGCCCTGCGGCGTATTCACGATGAGCGGGCGATCGCCGTGGCCCCAGAAGGCCACGTCTTCGCCCTTGACTGTCTTGCGCAGATGTTTGTGCGTGATCCGCACGTGCTCGTCGAGCACGGGCGCGAACGGGTCCTCGTGCGCGTAGGCCCCCGCACCGGGCCCCGACCAGGGTGAGGCCTGGAAGAGCGCCCCCTTGTAGTTGCCGGCCCAGGTGAAGACGCCGGCGCCGTGCTTGCCGATGTTGCCCGTCAGCATCATCGGCAGCCAGCAGGCGCGGTTGTGGAGCGTCCCGTGGAAGTAATGGTTCGTGCCCTCGCCGTGGTGGATGGAGACGGGGCCGCCCGCTTGCGTCGTCTCCCAGATGTCGCGCGCCAGACGCTCGACGAGCTCGGCGTCCGCACCCGAGATCTCGACGACGGTCCGCAGGTCGTAGTCGACCAGGTGGCGCCTGTACATCTCGAGCACGGGCATGACCTCGACTCGTTCGCCGCCCGTGGTCTCGACCGTGAAGACGCCCGCGAGGGCCGAGCTCATGTTGGCCCGTGCCCCCACCTCGTCGCGCGAGATCGCCACGACCGTCTTCCGGTCTGTGTCGTACACCATGAAGTCGCCGATGCGCTCCCGCTGTTCGTCGGTGAGCGCCTGCTTCACGTAGGAGGGTCCACCGCGCAGGTCCTTGTTCCGGTAGCCCGCGATCACGTCCTCCGGCCTCAGCCGCCGCAGCGTGTCCGTGCGCACGAGCAACGGGAAGTCGGTGAAGCGCCGAACGAAGTCCTCGTCGATCCAATTCTTGTCGATGAGGATCTTCGTGATGCCCAGCAACACGGCGGTGTCCGACAGCCCGGGACGCACGCCGATCCAGTAGTCCGCCTTGGCCGACGGCGCGCTGTAGTCCGGCGAGATGACGACGATCCGACCGCCCCGCTCCATCAGCTCGACGAGCCAATGCGAGTCGGCCATCTTGTTCTCGATCAGATTCTTCCCGATCTGGATCGTCAGCTTGGAGAAGCGGAGGTCGCTCATGTCCATGTCGGACGTCTGCAACCCATGGACGAAAGGCTGTCCGGGCGCCTGGTCCCCGCGCCACGTGTACTCCGTCCACTCCCGGCATCCGAGCGCATCGTCCGGCCCGACTCCCCGCACGTGGTGGTCGATCAGCGCGGTCATGTTCGCGAACCGGAACAGCCCGAACTTCCCGACCAGCCCGTGCAACGGCAGGTTCGAGCCGATCTTCATCGTGCGCGTACCGGCCCCACCCCAGTGCGTGAACATCTCCGGCTCGTAGCCGTCCGCCTCGAGCCGTCGCCGACCCTCGTCGCCGCTGTACGTCTCCCCGATCGCCATGAGCCCCTTCGCGACGTAGGTGGAGACTTCCTCCCACGAGACGCGCACGAACTCGTCGTTGCCGCGGTTGTCGAACATGTACTTCGTGCGCAACTCGGGGGTGTCCGACAACGACGGGAACCCGTCGTCCGCCCACTGCTTCCAACCCTTGCGGAGCACGGGCCCGCGCAGGCGGAAAGGACCGTAGACGCGCCGCTGGAAGGTGTAGCCCTTCGGGCAGCCGCGCGGGTTCCAGGCCTGCGTCGTCCGGTGGCCGTAGAGATCGCCGATGCGATCGCCGTCGTAGTTCTGCTCGCTGCGCACCATCACTCCGTTGCGGACGAAGGCGCGCATGCGGCACATATGCGTGTCGTTGGGCGCGCAGATCCACGTGAAGGTCCGGTCGTAGGCGTACTGGTCGCGGTAGATCTTCTCCCACCCGCGCTCGGGATAGATGGCGAGCGGGTTGTCCGCGCCCTGGAGCGGGACGAGGGCGCCGGCGAGGGCGTCGAGGGGCGTCGCCGAGAGCGCCGCACCCCCCGAGAGCAACACGAGAAAGTCGCGGCGGGAGGGCGTCGTGGGAGCGGATCGCGAGGAACGGCGCCCATTGGAAGACTGGCCCGGCGTTCGAGAGAGGTCGTTCTTGGTCATGAGGCTTGCCTACGGGGCCACCTGGAGCCGGTGCCAGACACTGACGGACTTCTGCCCGTTCCGATCGTCGAACGCTCCGTCCCAGATCGCGAAGGCGAGGAAGGCGGAGAGTCCGGCGGACAGCGCCGGTTCGCCCTCGATCTCGGCGTTCATCGAGCGCGAGAAGACGACGTCCCAGTAGCCCTCCTCCCAGGTGCTGCGGGCGGTCCACGAAGAGGGGGCGCCGGTGCGCGGTCCCACCGTGCCGAACCCCTCCGCCATCAGCGCCTCGGCGCCGCTCGGACGCGCCGGGAGTGATTGGGAGTTCTGCACCGCGCGGGCGGTGATCGATTGCTCGCGGAGGTCACCGACGAGGTCGGGGAAGCCGTCGTCGACCATGTCCGGATAACGGTCCCGCACGTCCCGGGCGGCGATACCATCGGCCTCCCACGCGGCGCGCCACAGCGCGATGTCGACCGGGTGATCGGCGGCCCCCATGGCGAAGAGCGGCGGGTCGCGCTCCACGGAGATTTCGATGGCCGCCCCGTCGCTGAAGGACTGCGCGCCCAGGAGATCCTTGTCGTAGCTCGGATCGCGCCAGGAGAGACGGACCACGATGGTCTCGCCGTCGTGGAGCGCGCGCACGACGACGCCTTCGATGCGCTGGTCGCGCCACCAGAGCGGCATCAGGGAGATCCAGACGCCCTCCGCCCGGGACCAGGCCGGATCCGCGGGATCGCGGGGCGCTCGGCCGGGGACGCGCGCGACCGGTACGGTTGTCCGCCGCTGCCGAACACGGTCCTGTGCGCCCGGCTTGACCAGGCTGAGGACGAATGCGGTCAGCGCGCCGACGTCGGTCGGATCCTCGAAATCCGTCGCGGGCATCGGACTTCCGGGCAGGCCGCCAGAGATGCGGCGCACGATGTCGGCGTGCGTCGCTCCACCCTTGAAGATGCCCGCGGTGAAATCGCGCGCGGTGCTCGGAGTGCCGTCCTCGTTCTTCAGTTCGCCCGCCAGGTTGACTGGAGCGTTCCCGGTCCCGTCGACGCCGTGGCAGGCCGCGCAGGTCTGCATGAACAGCCGCCGCCCCTCGTGCAGCGTGACCGGATCGCTCGGCGAGGGCCGCCCCACCTCGATCGGGTCCCCGGGGGTCATCCGCTCGTCGATGATGGCGCGCGCCTCGGCCAGGGAGATGTCGTCGTCCTCCTCCGCGGCCCAACGCATGAGATCGCCGACCAGTCCTTCGATCGTGAGGTAGCGCACGTAGAGCGCCAGGCTCCAGAGATCCTCCTCCGCTAACCACTCCCAGGGCGGCATCGTCGAGCCCGGCATCCCGGTGCGAATGGTCTCGATGAGGTCCCCCTGGGTGGGAACGCCGTTCGAGGTCGAGACGAGCCGGAACTTTCCACTCGCGAAGTTCCGCGGCGCCGGATAGAGGAGGCAGGCCGCCTTGCCGTCTCCACGTCCCTCGGCGCCGTGGCAGACCGAACAGTGACGATCGAAGAGCGCACGGCCGCGCTCGAGCTCGGTGATCCGACGCGGTTCAGGGCTCGCGCCGACCGCATCCGTAGCGTCCCCTCCGGCGGAGAGGAGCGTGAGCGAAACGGCGGCGACCGCGAAAAACCCTGGCGAGACCATGATCGAAGAGGCAGCTCCCATCAGGAGCCTCCTTGTGGCTGGTGAACTTGACGCCTGGCGTCGGCTGACGAGATCCCACCAGGTTCCGTGCTTCCCGGGAATACGCAATCCTGCGTAGGGCGTCCCCCCATGGAACGACGGCGGATGCGCACGAATGGACTTGGCGTCCGACGCTTGCTGGCGAAATCAGGCCAATCGCACGCCCCCCCTTGCGGTACGCACTCCTGCGTACGGCTTCCGCGCGTGGAACGACGGCGGATGCGCACTCAGTTCACCTCAACTGACCGAAGAAGCAATCCGCGCGGGCAGTCCGTGTGGTCGGGAACCTGGCGCGGGTCACCCGCGACCGATCACGGGTTCGCCGGCTCCGCGGAGCCGCCCGCCCCTCCGGCAGTTTCACCGGAGTCGATCTCGACCTCCTCGTGGCACAGGTCGGCGTGGAACCGGGCGAGGTCATCGTCGCTCCACTCGTCCCAGCCGCGGCAGGTGCGCAGCCGGCCCTCCCGCGACTGGGTATCGCAGGCGAGCTTGGTGCCCATCACGGACTGGCGGGCGAGCTGCCAGCGATTGGCCAGCTCGCGCAGTTCCTGCGGAGTGATGCGCGGCCGCGACCTCACGATCGTGGGATAGCGCTGCTTCAGCTCAGTGAAGGTCCACTGCGCGAAGCCCCCGCAGAAGATATCGAGCCGCTCGGCCACCTCGCATATCGAGTGCTCGTCGTCGGTCAGCGCGATGAGCGCGATACGCAGATTGTCGATGACCTGAGAGCGATCGAGCTGGTTCGAGTGCACGGCAGTTCCTAGTGCACAGCGGGGCCCGTGGTCACTCCCTGGAGGGGCTGATACGGCTCGGAGAATGTTCGTAGGCTCGCGGCGATCCCGCCCCGCCCCACAGGCTTCGGGGGTGAACGGCCTCTACCGTGTCGCATCATGCGATGCCCCGCCCGGCGACGGGTTCCCGGGCCCGGGCTTGAACCGCAACCGCGAGTTGCTCCAATCGGTCTCCCACCGGGAGAGCCTGCCCGCCGATGCCCGAGTTCGACCCCCTCGCCACCCCCGACACCGAGCCCAGCCTGACGCAGGCCGACCTCTCGGCGCTGTTCGGCGACAGCTCTGATCAGCCACAAGGGTCCGATGAACCCGGGGGGCGGGCCGCGCCGACCGGGTTCGAGCGACCGGTGCCCGTGCCGGCGAGGAGCCCGGTCGTGGACCTCGAGGGCGCGATGGAGGAGGTCCACCGACGAGTGCGGCACACCTTCGGGTTCGAGGAGCTCCGGCCCAGCCAGGAGCGCGCGATCCGCGCTTCGCTCGCGGGCCGGGACGCGCTCGTCGTGCTCCCGACGGGCGGCGGCAAGAGCCTCTGCTACCAGGCTCCCGCGCTCGTGCGCGACGGGCTGACCGTCGTCGTCAGCCCCCTCATCTCGCTCATGAAGGACCAGCGCGACGCGCTTCGGGCGAATGACGTGCCGGTCGCGATGCTGACGAGCGCCCAGCCTCCGGGGGAGCGGCGCGAGGTCCTGCGCGCGCTCGAGGACCGGGAGCTGAAGCTGCTCTACGTCGCCCCCGAACGGCTCGTGATGGACGGCTTCCTCGACCTGCTCCAGCGCGCCGGTCTCGCGGCCATCGCCGTCGACGAGGCGCACTGCATCAGCCACTGGGGCCACGACTTCCGGCCGGAGTACCGGCGGCTCGGCGAGCTGCGGCAGATGCACCCGCAGCTTCCCATCCACGCGATGACGGCGACGGCGACGCCGCGCGTGCGCGAAGACATCGTGACCGAGCTGGGCCTGCGCGACCCGGTCCGGATCGTGGGCGACTTCGATCGCCCGAACCTCACGTACCGCGTCCAACCGCGCTCGGACCTCGTCGGTCAGATCATGTCGGTGATCGGCCGTCACCAGGGCGACGCGGGCATCGTGTACTGCCTCCGGCGCGCGGACGTGGACCGCATCGCGCGCGACCTCGCCGGCCGCGGAGTACGCTGCCTCCCCTACCACGCGGGCCTCGGTCCGGAGCTGCGCCGACAGGCCCAGGACGCGTTCCAGAACGAGAGCATCGACGTGATCGTCGCGACGGTCGCCTTCGGCATGGGCATCGACAAGCCGGACGTGCGCTTCGTCGTGCACGCGAGCCTGCCCAAGGGCATCGAGCAGTTCAGCCAGGAGACGGGCCGCGCGGGCCGCGACGGGCTCCCGTCGGAGTGTGTGCTCATGTACGGCGGCGCCGACTTCCACGGTTGGAAGAACCTGATCGAGCGCAGCTCGCGCGAAGCGGAGCTCGCGGGCCACGCGCGCGCCGGCGATGATCTCGACGCCGCCCTGCAACGGCTCGACCACGTGTGGAGCCTCGCGAGTGGCGCCACCTGCCGCCACCGGCAGCTCGTCGAATACTTCGGTCAGGCGTGGGACAAGGAGAACTGCGAGGCGTGCGACGTGTGCCTCGGCGAGCTCGAGCTCGTCCCAGACGGGAGCGTCGTCGCCCAGAAGATCCTGTCGTGCGTCGTGCGCTGCGGGCAACGGTACGGCGCGGGGCACGTCACGGAAGTCCTGCGGGGGGCGCAGACGGCGCGGATGCGCCAGACGGGCCACGACAGCCTGTCGACCTACGGCCTCCTCGCGGAGCACTCCGCGCGGGAGATCCGGCTATGGATCGACCAGCTCATGGGCCAGCGCCACCTCGCCTCGACAGGTGGCGATTATCCGACGCTCCACCTGACGCGCACCGGCGTCGAGGTGATGAAGGCCGGCCGCGACGTGACCCTGCTCGTGCCCAAGCAGTCGATCCGCAAGCGCTCGCGGAAGCGCACGCTCGAAGAGGCGGCGGACCTGGGCGGCGTACCGGTCGACGAGGCGCTGTTCGAGCAGCTCCGCACCCTGCGGCGCCGGCTCAGCAAGGAGCGTGGGGTCCCGCCCTACATCCTCTTCAACGACCGGACGCTCGCGCAGTTGGCCGCCGTCAAGCCGCGGACGCCCGCGGAGTTCCTCAGCATCAAGGGCGTCGGGGACAAGAAGGCCGCGGACCTCGGGCCGCCCTTCCTGGCGGCGATCGAAGCGTTCTTGACCGAGCGGTCGTAGAGCTCGCGAAGTGCGATCGCGCACGGTTCGCGTACTGAATAGGGCGCCACGCACCCCGTACTCATGGGGCACGAGCGCTTCGCACGATCGCGGGTTTCGGTCCCCAACGATTCTTTTTCACTCCGACCGCCCCCCCTGCGAAGAAGATCCGCTCGAGTGAATCTATTCCGGGTTTCCGCGTACGGTCCGCGGAGAAACCTCCCTTTACGGCCCATGGTCGGCGGCCGGTGGTGCCCTCCCTCCCCAGCAGACTTCGAACGCCGAGGCACTCGAGTTGCTGGTACCGGTGGTCCGCGACACGCGCGGGCGGTCCGCGACGCGCGCGGGACTCCACGATGAAACACCCTGGAAGGAAGAGCCGCGAGAACCCCTCGCAACCCGCAAGGGACCTCCTCGTCAGCGACCTTGTCCCCGAGAGAGGACAGGCGATCGATCACTTTCGGGGAATTCCTGTCCAATCCCGCACGTCCGAGACGTTCTAGATCCGACACGTTCAAGAGAGGACACCGGCCGGCGAACCCGCCATCCGTCCCCTGGCCTCGATCGACTGAGCCCCAGCTCGCACTCCCGTACGTTCCCGGTTCGTACCCGAGACATGTTCGAAACAATCATCCCGCTATTCCTATCGGCGCTCGCCCCGAGCGCAGCCCCCGCGGCTCCTCTGCCCGCCGCCGCGTTGCGCACCGATGAAAAAGGCGCCGTAGTCCACTGGAAGGGAGCGGCCTATCCGCCGGACGCCCTGCCGGAGGAGATGCCCGAGGTCGTCGCCGCCGCCGTGGCGAGCTGGGCCGAATGGGGCGCCCGCAAGGGCTATCGACTCGACGTCGACGACGAGGGTCGCGTGATCCTCATGACCATGGGCAAGTCCGCGCCTGAGAAGGACCTCGAGCTCGTCGCGCAGACCACGGAGCTGTTCGACCGACTCCTCCCCGCGCCCGAGCGCACGGCGGAGGACCTCGCCGTGCGCGAAGTCGAGTGGGGCGCCGCCCAGCTCGTGCCCGACCGCGACCCGGTGGTGCTCGTGCGAGTCAAGGACCCGAGCCACTACGACTCGCTGCTCGATCAGATGGCCTCGACCCAGCCGGACCTTTCCGGCTGGGCGCGCTCCGCCCGGGGCCAGACGGGCTTCGTGAGCCAGGCCACACAGGCCGGCGCCTGGTTGGAGGCCCCCCCCGGACTCGAGCTCGGCCAGGTGTGGCGATCCGAGAACGAGCTCGTGAACCGTCTCACCCAGCTCCTCTTCTACCGCCGTTTCGGGACGCAGCCGCACTGGTTCAAGATCGCCCTCGCCTGGAACCTCGAGCAGGGTGTGCTGCGCAGCATCTACTCCTTTCCCGGCCGCGACGAATTCGTGGGCATCGGTGAGCACTCCGGCTGGGAGCCCGAGCTGAAGCGCCGGTTCAAGAAGCGGAAGCACGAGCCGCTTGCCGTCGACGAGGTCGCGACGTGGAAGCAGGGCGAGTGGGACATGCAGAGCGCCCAGATCGCCTGGGGCCTCATGGCCTTCCTCGCAGAGCACCGGCCCGACGCGCTGAGCGCCATCGCCGAGGACCTCCGCAAGTATCACAAGGCACACTCGATCATCACGCATCCCGATGGGAAGTGGGAGATCGTGCCCGGCTACGAGGTCCCCGCCGAAGTGCAGGCGGAGATCATCCGACGCCACGCCGGCGAAGATTGCCTCGCCGAGGCGAGCGAGTTCTTCCGCAAGGGGAAGCGCTACAAGCCGTCGAAGACCAGACGCTAGGCGGCAGCACCCGCGCCGTCAGGCACCGTCTTCATGCATCGTCGGGCGGGCTCCCATACCGTCCCTGCTCTCCTCCCTATCCCTGCCTTCCTAACCTGGAGTTTCGCCCTCTTGGGCGGCGCCGAAGAGCCCTCGGTGGAGCTCCCCGGAGTTTCTCGCGCGGCCACTCGGAAGCAGGGTGCGCAGAAAGTCACTGGCCCGGGACCAGGGCCGTGTGCCGCGCAGCCTTCGGCGGCGCGGTCAAGACGGCCCTTCGGGCCGATGATGCGCACGCTTCGCGCGCGCGAATGCCTACACCGTACGGCGGCTACGCCGCCGGCTCGCCTGCACGGCGAGCGCCCGAGTTTCGCCCAGGACGGCGAGACTCGAGCCTATCGCTTCTCGATCACTCCCTGGCCCTTCCGACCGTCCATCTTGACCACGATGGGCTCGGCCAGGCGCAAGTGGCGGACGTGCTCGGTCTCGCGCTCGGCGGGGAGGCTCGCGAGCCACTCCCAGTCGAGGTGACCCTCCCCGAGCTCGGGATTCACCGTGAAGTAGCCCACGTTGCAGGACGTGAGGTTCTGGAAGAAGTGCGTGCCCTGTGACGGCTCGACGCGCACGTCCCGAAACCCCGCCTCGACGATGACCCGCGCGCCGGCGATCTGGTTCCAGCCGACCGGGATGCCGAGGTGGGGGTCCGCGGAGCCCCAGCGCCCCACGCCGATCAACACGTACGGGCGCTCCGCCTTGCGCAGGACGGCGTCGAATTCGGCCACTTCCAGCGCGATCTCCGGGCTCTTCCGGCGCTCGAAGCGTTCGACGTCGATGACGACGAGATCGCGGATGTCATCGATCCGGCCGTTCCCGAGGACCTTGTCGCTCCTGCAGACGAGCGCGTCGTCGGGCACCTCACCGATGCGAACGTCCTCACCCTCCTTGGACATCGCCATGGGGCGCAACTGAAGGAATGCGAACTGCGCGCGCGTGCCCGTGGCGGCGAGGCTCCCCGCGAATTCGATCTCGACCGGCGCGCCGACGCCATCGGAGCAACGTGCCAGGAGGAACTGGAGAATCTCCGCCAGAGGGAATGCCCCGTGCTTGAGCACCTGCGCGAAGCTGACGAGGCGCACGCCCGGGCGCGAGATGCCGTCGGTGATGCGGTTGTCGTCCGGCGAGTACGTGGAGCCGAGCCACGCGAGCGTCCCATCGTGCTCGGCATCCTCCAGTGGATAGCGACGGATCTCGGGCAGCCCGGTCTCGGCCGACTCGCCCCCGAGGTCCAGCGCGTAGAACTCGCGCTGGGAGTTCTTCAAGGCGTCCTCGACCGACGAAAAGGTGACGATCTGGTGCGGGTACTTGGGATTGAAGCGCAGGCACTGGTCCCCCCCGACCACAGCTCGCCCCATCCCTAGCGCGACGGCGACGACACCGTCCTCGGCCGAGTGCCCGGGCTCCGGATAGAAGTTGTGGGACCGCGCCACGCCTGCGAAGTCCGGATAGAACCGATCGTGGTGCTGCGCGCCCACGAGCTCCTGGATCATCACCGCCATCTTCTCCTCCTCGAGACGGTAGGAGGTCATCGAGAGGTACAGCTTGGCCCGCTCCGTGAAGGCCGACGCGTAGACGCGCTTGACGGCCGCCGTGAGCTGCGCCAGCCGAACGTCGAGCTCGGGGTGGTTGTTCGCCAGCATGTGCGTCTGGTAGACGCCCGCGAACGGCTGCGAGAGGGAGTCCTCCAACAGGCTGGAGGAGCGCACTGCGAGTGGGTACTTCACGCGCTGCAGGAACGCCCGCAGGTCGGCATCCGCCTGACGCGGGAACGGCGCGTTCAGGAACATCTCCGTGATCTTGTGATCGGGGTTGGGTCCGATCGCATAGTCGGCGAGCCACTCGAACGTGAGGAAATCGTCGAAGATCTGGGTCCCGAGCACGACGAAAGGCGGCACCTGGATTTCGACCTCCGGGAACTCCTCGCTCACCCCCGACGTCGACAGGATCCGGTTGGCGAACGCCACGCCGCGGGCCTTGCCGCCGAGCGAGCCGCCGCCGATCCTCGTGATGCTGACCGACGGGTCGAACCGGTCGCGGTTGAAGTCGTCGATGACCGTCCGTTGGCGCTCCGCCCGCGACTCGCTGATCACCTGCAGGAGGTGCTCGCGCAGGTGCTCGAGGCTCTCGAACTCGCCGATGTTCTGCGGCCGGAGCCGTTCGGCCAGGGCAAACTCCGTGCGCGCCTTGAGCCAATTGGCGAAATGGTTGCGCTCGGCGTGGTAGCCGATGCTCTCGGCGGGGACGGTCTTCAGCTTCTCTCCGAGCGTCTTCAGGTCGGACGCCCGATCGACCTCGACGCCGCCGGGCATGCGGAAGATGAAGTCCCCGAAGCCGAAGCGGTCGACCAGGATCCCCCGAAGCTGGTGCAGGAGGAGCGGGGAACCCTTCGCGAGGAACGAGGCTCCGATCTCCTCCGCGAGCTTCCGGTTCTCGGGCTTGCTGGACTGCATCACGATCCGAATGTCGGGCCGGGCCGCGAGCACTTGCGAGCACAACTCGAGCCCGGCGCGCGGCCGGAGGATGCCGCCCTTCGTGAACTCGAAGTCGGAGATGACGCCGAGGATCTGCGCCTGATAGCGCTCGAAGTAATCCCACGCCTCCTCGTGGGTCTCGCACAGGAGCACTTTGGGGCGTGCCCGCATGCGCATCATCTTCTGCGAGAGGTTCAGGTCCTCGGACAGGAGCCGGTGCGTGTGCTTGAAGAGCTCCGAGTAGATCGTCGGCAGGAACGAGGAGTAGAAGCGGATGCTGTCCTCGACGACGATGATCGCCGGCACGCCCCGGATGCCAGTGTCGTTCTCGACGTTGAAGCGGTCCTCGAGGTACATGACCATCGCGAGGAAGATGCGGACGTCTCCCTGCCACAGGAATATCCGCTCGAGATCGCTGGTGTCGTTCGCCGCAATGAAGTCCGTGAGCTCGCGGGTCGTGTACGCCAGGGCGATGACTGGGACGTCATGCCCCGCTTCGCGCAGCGATCGGGCAAAGACCGCGGCGTTCGTCGCGCCCGCGTTCATGCTCGAGACGACGAGGTCGAAGTCGCCGCCCTCATCGAGGAGCTTGCGCGCCTCGGCGCTGTTCGGGACCTGTACTAGGTCGGGAATGCTGCTCTGGTTGAGGTCGATGAAATGGCTGAGCAGCGTCTCGTGCAGGTGCCCCTCCTCCGACATGATGAAGGAGTCGTAGAGGCTCGAGACCAGGAGGATGCGCTGGACACGGTGGCGCATCAGCTCGTGGAAGCTGCGCAGCCGCGCCCGCTCGATCGGCTCCAGCGATTCTCGCCCGTGTGCGGCCATTGTCGATCCCACCGCGACGGCCTCGCCGCGGTCGGACCGGAATCCTACACGAGTCCCTGGTCCATCATCGAGTCCGCGACCTTGAGGAAGCCGGCGATGTTGGCGCCGTTCACGTAGTTCCCAGGCGTCCCGAACCGTTCCGCGGCGTTCACGCACGTCTCGTGAATATCGGCCATGATGACCTGCAGCCGGCTGTCGACCTCTTCCCTGTGCCAGCTGTAGCGCATGCTGTTCTGGGCCATCTCGAGCCCCGACACGGCCACGCCGCCGGCGTTGGCCGCCTTGCCGGGGCCGTACAGGATCTTGGCCTCGAGGAAGAGCCGGACGCCATCTGCGACCGTGGGCATGTTCGCGCCTTCGCTCACGACCGTCACGCCGCCATCGATCAGGTTCCGGGCGTCGTTCGTGTTGATCTCGTTCTGGGTCGCGCACGGGAAAGCGCAGTCCGCCGCGTGGCTCCAGATCGGGTTGTGGTCCAGCGACGCGTCGGAGGGCGTGTACACCGATCCGGGAAACCGGTCGGCGTACTCGCTGATCCGGCCCCGCCGCACCGTCTTGAGCTCCTTGACGAAGTCGAGCCGCTCGCTGTCGATCCCCGCCTCGTCGTAGATGTAACCATTGGAGTCCGACAGCGTGACGACGCGCGCGCCGAACTCGATCAGCTTCTCCACCGCGTACTGCGCCACGTTCCCGCTGCCGGACACGAGGCAGACCTTGTCAGAGAGCTCGTTCCCGCGCGTCCTCATCATCTCGCGCGCGAAGTAGACGGCGCCATAGCCGGTCGCTTCCGGCCGAATCAGCGAGCCGCCCCAGTTGAGCCCCTTCCCCGTGAGCACGCCGGAGAACTCGTTCGCGAGCCGCTTGTACTGGCCGAACAGGTAGCCGATCTCGCGCCCCCCCACGCCGATGTCGCCCGCCGGCACGTCCGTGTTCGGTCCGATGTGCCGCTGGAGCTCCGACATGAAGCTCTGGCAGAATCGCATCACCTCATTGTCGCTCCGCCCCTTGGGGTTGAAGTCCGAGCCGCCCTTGCCGCCCCCCATCGGAAGCGTGGTCAGGGAGTTCTTGAACACCTGCTCGAACGCGAGGAACTTCAGGATGCCCAGGTTGACCGAGGGGTGGAAGCGCAAGCCACCCTTGTACGGCCCGATGGCACTGTTCATCTCGACCCGGAAACCACGGTTCACCTGGACCTCGCCGCGGTCGTCCATCCACGGCACGCGAAACAGGATGACGCGCTCGGGCTCGATCATCCGCTCCAGGATCTTTGCGCTCCGGTACTCGGGGTGGCGTTCGAACACGAGCACGAGGGACTCGACAACCTCCTGCACCGCCTGATGGAACTCCGGCTCGGCGGGGTTCTTGGCCTTGACGTCCTCCATCAAGCTGACCACGTAGTCCTGCATCGAATCGAATCCTTCAGGTGCCAGGGGCTGGAAATCGGGCGCGCGGCGCGCGCGCGGTTGGGTTTTCTAACAGCCCGCCTGGAATCGCGCTTGCCGCGATTCGCGAAAATGTGGCGCGGCTGCCGTGCTTCGGCGAAATAGTGTGCGGAGGTCCCGATTCCGAGGGCGCCGGATCACCCAGGCGGCGGCCATGCGGGGCTCACCCCCGGTCCAGTTCGCACCGGAGGTCCCGCGCGAGGAGCCCGTGGAAGTGGTGCTCGCCCGTCTCCACGCGCGGGGCGTAGCGGCCCCGGTCGTACGACGATGAGCCCAGGCCGACCTGCACGGACTCGCAGATGGCGACGTCCTCGCGCTGGGTGACGTCGCTCTGCTCCATGCTCGCTTCGACGAACCGCGCGCCACCCGCCCCCGCCTCCGGCGCGAAGAAGAACTCGTACTCCACCCGGCAGCGGCCCGGGCCCAGGGGGATCACGTGGTTGGAGTCGAGGCACGGGCCGTAGCGGTTGAGCATGAAGTTGGGGTGGATCCAGGCGTAGAGGGCGCCCGAACCCATGCGCGCATCCGAGTCGAAATCGAGGCGTCCGTCCGGGGCCTTTGCGGACGCTGAGCTCTGGATCGAGAACTCGCCGAACACCTCCGTGCGGTAGGTCCGCATGTCGATCTGCGCGTCGAGCGTCGGGTGCATGTGCGGGATGTGGTAGCCGCCGTCGAGGTAGTTGTCGACGACCACCTTCCAATTGCAATCGATGGTCCACGAGCGACTCCCCGCGTAGACGAGCTCGTCCCAGCGCGTCGCGGCGAGCCGCGCGTCCAGCTCGGGCACGAGGCTTCGGAGCGGCGCGGCGCGCGGGTCCGCGTTGACGAACACCCAAGGGCCCCAGCACTCGATCTGGAGTGGCGGCAACGACATCTCCGCGCGCTCGAAGTCCTCGATGCCGGCTGTGCGCGGAGCACTGGTGAGGCGCCCTCGGAGATCGTAGGTCCAGGCGTGGTAGCCGCACACGAGGCTGTCCGCCTTGCCGCGCCCTTGCACGACCTCGCGGCCTTTGTGGCGGCATGTGTTATGGAAAGCGCGCAGCTCACCATCCGTGCCGCGGACGACGAGCCACGGCTCGCCGGCGAGACAGCCACTGACGTACGCGCCCGGCTCGGCGACCTCGGCGACGCGCGCGACGGCCTGCCAAGTCCGGGCGAATACAGCCCGGCGCTCGAGCTCGGCCACGTCGCGCGAGGTGTACCACGCGGCCGGTGGCGTCCACGCTTTCTCGATGGGGATGCCCGGGTCGAAGCGCTCGATCTCCGCGCGTAGTGCCTGGGCTTCCATCGCGGGGAGATTACACCGAAGGCCCACCGCAGCCATCCCTTCCTCTCCCTTCGGCTCGGCTCCGTTCCCTTCCTGCCCTTCCTGTCTTCCTGCTATATCTGCTTCTGGTCAGGCATCGGCGGCCGCCGATGCCTGACCAGGAGCAGACATAGCAGGAAGACAGGAAGGGCAGGAAGGGAACGGAACGGAGCGGAGCGGAGCGGAAGGGAGAGGATCCAGCCCAACTTGCCTTGTACGGGGGCCCGGAACGGGCGAAACTGTGCCCATGCGTGCGTTCCGATTGGAGGTCAACGGGGACGAGATCGAGGTGGCGGCCCCAGGGCACTGGTCGCTGCTCGAGGTCCTGCGCTATCGGCTCGGCCTCATCGGATCGAAGCAGGGCTGCGACAAGGGCGATTGCGGCGCCTGCACCGTGCTCCTCGACGGCCGGCCCGTGCTCTCGTGCCTCATGCTCGCCGCCACAGCGGCCGGGCACGAGATCGTGACCATCGAAGGGCTCATGCCGCTCCACCTCGCGGGCGGAGGCGCGGGTCCCGATCCGGTCCAGGACGCGTTCGACCGCTGCGGCGCGTTGCAATGCGGCTTCTGCCAGCCGGGCATGATGCTGTCCGCGCGCGCGCTCTTGAACCGGAATCCCACCCCCTCGCGGGAGGAGATTCACCGGGCGCTCGCCGGCAACCTCTGTCGCTGCACGGGCTACACGCAGATCATCCAGGCGGTCGAGGAGTGCGTCGCCGATTCTGCCGGCGTCGCTCGGTCCACGCCGCCCTGGCTGCGAGTACGCGAGGAATCGGCGGACAGCGGGAGCGGGAGCGCCTGATGGCCGCGCGCGACAAGCACGGACCCGGCGCTCCCTGGGGGGACCGCTTCCAGGTCATCGGCGCGCCGCGCCGCAAGGTCGATGGACTGGCGAAAGCGACCGGCCATGCGATCTACACGGACGACATCACGTTGCCCGGGATGCTGCACGCGAAGACTCTGCGCAGCCCGCACCCGCACGCGCTCATCCGGTCGATCGACACGAGCCGCGCCCTCGCCCTGCCCGGCGTCCTCGCGGTCATCACCGGGCGCGACATGCCGATCCGCTACGGGGTCATCCCCTGGACGCCCGACGAGAATGCGCTCGCCGTGGAGAAAGTGCGCTTCATCGGCGACGAGGTCGCGGCCGTCGCGGCCGTCGACGAGGACACGGCGACAGAGGCGCTCGAGCTCATCGATGTCGAGTACGAGGTCCTGCACGCGTACCTGGACCCGCACGAAGCGCTCGCGCGGTCCGAGCCCGCCATCCACGACACGAAGAAGAAGGGTAACGTCTCGAAGCACGTCGCGCTCGCGTTCGGCGACGTCGAGGCCGCGAAGGCCGGGGCGGACCTCGTCGTCTCCGGCGACTACTTCTTTCACGGCTCGACGCACACGGCCATCGAACCGCATTGCGCTCTCGCCCAATACGGAGCGGACGGCGTGCTCACCGTCTGGTCCGCGACGCAGATCACGCACTACGTCCACCGCGCCCTCGCGGCGGTGCTCGAGCTGCCGCCGCAGAAGATCCGGGTCATCCAACCGTGTATCGGCGGAGCGTTCGGTGGCAAGTCCGATCCCTTCAGCCTCGAGTTCTGCGTCGCGAAGCTCGCGATGATCACGGGGCGCCCCGTGAAGATGCTCTGGACGCGCGAGGAGGTGTTCTACGCGCACCGCGGGCGTCACCCGATGCACATGCACTACGAGACGAGCGTCAGCAAGGACGGTCGGATCCTGGGTGTCGATGCGAAGATCCTGATCGACGGCGGCTCGTACAGCTCCTTCGGGCTCGTGACGACGTACTACTCCGGCCAGCTGCTCGTGGGCCCATACGACTTCCCCAGCTATCGCTTCGACTCGACGCGCGTCTTCACCAACAAGCCGCCGTGCGGTCCGAAGCGCGGTCACGGCTCCGTGCAGCCGCGCTTCGCCTTCGAGGTCCAGCTCGACCAGATAGCGGAGAAGCTCGGGCTCGACCCGATCGAGATCCGCAGGATCAACGACCAGGGTGCGTCCACGGAGACGGTGAACGGCCAGCGGATCACTTCCAACGGCTTCGCAGAGTGTCTCGACGTGGTCGAGCGGGAGAGCCGTTGGAAGGAGCGCCGCGGGAAGCTGCCTTTCGGAAAAGGGCTCGGCGTCGCCGGCTCCATGTACATCACGGGCACGAACTACCCCGTCTACCCGAACGACATGCCGCAAGCCGGTATCCAGCTCAAGCTCGACCGCTCCGGCCTCGTCACCGTGTTCACCGGGGGCAACGACATCGGCCAGGGCTCGAACTCGGTCGTCGCCTACATCGTTGCGGAGGAGCTGGGCATGGACGTGGGCGACATCCGTGTCGTCGCGGCCGACACCGATCTGTGCCCCGTCGACCTGGGCGCGTACTCGTCGCGCGTCACGTTCATGGTCGGCAACGCCACGATCGACGCCGCCCGGAAGCTGCGCACGCAGATCGTCGCGGCCATGGCCGAAGAGTGGGACGTCGAGCCGCGGCGCATCCGCATGATCGCCGGGCGCGTGATCGACCTCGAGGACACGGAACGATCCGTCCCGACGCGTGAAGCCTTCCAGGTCGCGGAGGTGAAGTACGACACGCTCGGCAGCACGGGCGCCTACAACACGCCGACGCTCGGCGGCGATTACCGCGGCGGCGCGATCGGAGCCTCGCCCGCCTACTCGTTCACGGCCCACGTCGTCGAGGTCACCGTCGACGTCGAGACCGGCCGCATCACCTGCGACAAGGTGTGGTGCGCCCACGACTGCGGCCGCGCCTTGAACCCGACCCTCGTGGCGGGCCAGATCGAAGGCTCGGTCTACATGGGCATCGCCGAGGCACTCATGGAAGAGCACACCGTCAACCGCTTCGGCCTGCACCAGGGCCCCTCGCTCCTCGACTACCGCATCCCACTGTCGATCGACACGCCCGAGATCGAGGCCTTCATCGTCGAGAGCATCGACCCCGAGGGTCCGTACGGGGCGAAGGAGGCCGGCGAGGGGCCGCTGCACTCCGCGATCCCCGCGCTCGCGAACGCCGTGCACGACGCCGTCGGCATCCGCCTCACGCACCTGCCGCTCACGCCCGCCAAGGTCCTCGCCGCGATGCGCGAGCAGCGCGAGGGCGCCGGCAGCCCGGCCCCCGCGACGCGCTCGCGCGTCGCGAGCGACGGTTCGCGCGCGCACGTCGCGCGGGATCGGGAGGAGAGCTGATGCTGCGCATGCCCAGGTTCGAGGTCGAGGAACCGACCAGCCTCGCGGACGCGACGCGCCTGCTCGCCGAGCACGGCGCGGACGCGATCCTGATCGCGGGCGGGACGGACCTCGTCCCGAACATGAAGCACCGGTTGTTCGAACCGAAGGTCGTGGTGTCGCTCGCCCGCATCGAGTCGCTCTCGGGCATCCGCCTGCTCGACGATGGCGGGCTCGCGATCGGCGCGATGACGCGCATCGCCACCGTCGCGGGTAGCGAGCTCGTGCGCGCGCGCGCGCCCGTTCTCGCTCAAGCCGCGAGCCTGATCGCCGGGCCGCAGCTCCGCACGATGGGCACCCTGGGCGGCAACGTCATGCTCGACACGCGCTGCCAGTGGTACAACCAGACGTACTTCTGGCGCAAATCGCTCGGGTTCTGCCTGAAGAAGGACGGCACGGCGTGCCACGTCGTCGCCGGCGGCAGCAAGTGCGTGGCCGCCGCCAGCAACGACACGGCCCCCGCCCTCATGACCCTCGGTGCGACCCTGCGGTTCGTCGGTCCCGGCGGCGAGCGCGAGACGCTCATCGACGAGATCTACACAGGCGACGGGATCTACAACAAGCGCACCGAGCCGGGCGAGATCCTCACCGAGGTGCGGATCCCCGCCCAGGCGGCGGGCCATCGGGGCGCG
>Ga0114950_10000432_pt1 | contig 28349 bp, 31 predicted proteins | sample N075metaG_FD_83503 | JGI IMG/M metagenome (GOLD analysis project Ga0114950, IMG submission 83503) | Deep subsurface microbial communities from Kermadec Trench to uncover new lineages of life (NeLLi) - N075 metaG | ecosystem: Environmental > Aquatic > Marine > Ocean trench > Sediment | place... | reverse complement strand
GGCGATGGGCTCAGGGAACCGGACGCCCGGGAATCCGTCGGGCACGAGGTGTATCCGCTGTCGGACAGCGAGTCGACCACTGAGCCGGTTCCGGTGTACAAGGGCGATCCGCCGGCGCGAAGCGACACCAACCAGATGGTGATCGCGGCCGTCTCTTCCGCAGCGATCCTCACGGCGGCGCTCCTCGCCGCCTTCTAGTCCGGCAGGCCGGCCACAAGTGAAGCCCGAACTCAGAATCGTCACCGGAAGTCCAGCCGGGACCATCCTCGTTTTCTCCCAGTCTCACATCACCATCGGCCGCCACCCGGAATCCGATATAGCATTCGATCCCCACAATGACATCGAGGTATCGGTCCGTCATGCAACGATCCTCAAACACGGCGACCATTGGATCGTGCGTGACCTTGGCAGCCGAAACGGCACCTTTGTCAACGGCCACAAGATCACCGCCGACGCCAAGCTCGCCGATACCGACCAGATTCGCCTGGGTCCCGGAGGGCCGTTGATCGAATGCCGCCTCGTGGCGGATCACGTTCCGGATACCGGCAAATCCCTCGCCGGATCAGCCGGAAAGATACGACGCGCCCCTCTCACCAATCCGGCCCCAACTCCTCCAAGCAAGAAAAGCACCACGCAACGCGTGCGCGTCGCAGTGGCCCGCCAAACGCGGCGCTTGCAGCGAATCACGGTTGGCCTGTTTGTGGTTCTGGCTGGAGTGACCGTGGGCCTGCTGTTCATGAATCGCCAACAGCGGCTGATGCAGGAACAAGAGATGGCTGGACTTCAGGCCCAAATCGACAGCGTGCTCCAGGCCGCACGTGAGACCGTAGCAGCACTCCAGGAGGAAATGAGCGAACTGGCGAGCACCGTAGAAAACTCGCGCCGCGAAATCCGATCGCTGCAATTGAACCTCACCAAAGCGCGGGAAGCCGGCAACGAGGAACGTATTCAAGTGTTGAGTTTGGAGCTGGACAACGCTCTCTCGGCGCTGGCAGAACAGCAATATGCGGCGAGCATAGATTTCGCCGGCATCGCCCGATCGAACCAGAGTGCCGTCGCGATGATGTTCGTGGATTTCGGCGACGGGAGGATCGAAACCAGCACGGCGTTTGCCGTCCGGTCGGACGGGACGATGCTCACCACCCGACACTCAGTCGTGGGACCCCGGGGCAACTTGCGGGCCCGTCAAATCGGGGTGCGCTTTGCCGATTCTAAGCAGACGTTCCGAGCCCGAGTCACGGCCGTGGCCGAGGGGGAGGATGCAGACCTTGCCATCATCAAGGTGGAACTCCAGGGCAATGTCCCGGCGATCCAGGGCCTCAACCAGCGCCCCGATACGGTGGCGGTCGGAGCCCCAGTTGCCGTCATAGGTTACCCCGGGGGGACGGACAGCCCACAGCTCGTGCGTGCTGACGGGACGTATGCCACCCCCACCCTCACGGCAGGAACAGTGAGCAAGAACCTACCGGCGCTCATTCAGATAAACGGATATGGCACGCAGGGCACCAGCGGAAGCCCGATCTTCGACGCCAACGGCCAGGTCATCGCCATCATCAACTCCGGCGAAGTCGGGTCAGGGGGACGGATCGTGTACGCCGTTCCGGCAAGTCTGGCGGTGGAGCTATTGGCCTCGATAAATCGATAGTCGGGGGTGAGCAGTGGCCTATATGGCAAGGAGTGATTGATCACTCATGTCGGTCAAGCATCATAATACATTGCAGAGTAAGAACTTATCTTCGATCATAAGAGCCCCTCTCCCCTCTCCCCCATATCACCCCACCACTGGAGGCGGATCCCCAACCACCTTCCTCACCAGCCCCCCGGCCTCTACCAGCAACCTCCCTGCTTCGGCAACGCTTACGTCCCGCAACGCCATCACGATGGCGAGCTTGACGCTCCCTCCTGCCTCCTCGATGACCCGGCGTGCTTCCCCACGGGCGACACCGGTGGCCTCCATGACAACCCGCTCACCACGGTCCACCAGCTTCTCGCTCAACGCCATCATGTCCACCATCAAATTCCCGAAAGTCCTTCCCAGGCGGATCATGGCGCCGGTGGAGATGGTGTTGAGGACCAGCTTCGTAGCCGTCCCGGCTTTCAACCGGGTAGAGCCGGTGAGGGCTTCAGGACCGGCCTGCACGGCAATCACGAAGTCGCACAGCTCCGCCAGATCCTCAGGCGGCTCGGCGCAGGTCAGCAGCCCAGTGGCAGCCCCCACATCATGGGCCCGGGTGAGGGCGGCACACACGTACGGGGTGGTCCCGCTGGCGGCAATGCCCAACACCAAATCCTTCGGGCCTACCGAGTGATCGTCCATGGCCGCGGTTCCGGCAGCCACGTCGTCTTCCGCGCCCTCTTGGGATCCCATCAACGCCGCCGGGCCGCCGGCAATCACCCCGACCACCATCTCCGGTGGCGTTCCGAACGTAGGCGGGCACTCCGTCGCGTCCAAGACACCCAGCCGTCCGCTGGTACCGGCGCCGACGTAAAGCAACCGCCCGCCACCCCCGATCGCCCGCGTGGCCAGGTCGATCGCCTCGGCTATGTGATCGCGTTCCCGGTACACCGCGTCCGCCACCAGCCGATCCTCGGCGTGCATCAGATCGACGATCTCGCCGCTGGTGGCAAGATCGATCCGGGTCGTGCGCGGATTGCGGTGCTCCGTGATACGGGGGTCGAGAAAATCAGGTTTAGACGACATGGCCCCTCGCGGAGGGAACGTATTGTTCTGGCCTTTCGAAGTGAGGAAGTATGACGTCTGCCGAGCCAGGCGGTAGGGCGGTACGGCGGTGGGAGAGTTGGACGATCTGACCGCCCGTGGGTCGCTTTGACCGTTGCATTCATCGCAGCCTGCCTACCGGGAGCGCGACGAGTACAAGCGGCGAAATCACCGCCATCCATCGAGGCCATTCCGGTTGGATTGGGGTCGCGAATCCGATGGGCGGTGGCGGGGAGTGGGCTACTGACGGTTAGTTCACCTCAACCGCAACGGCGCCGTCAACACCAACCAGATCGGAGCACCAGCATCCAGGATGATGTCCACGTCGCGTGTGGCAGCCGCTATGCCGACCCCCACCGCGGCTCCCGCAACCGCTCCAACTACAGTTCCCCTCTTGTTGCCACCGAGCAGTCGACCAGCAATTCCGCCAACCACCGCACCGGCCCCCACTTTGGCCGCGTCGCCAGCCGTCACGCCGCGTCCTTTCATACGCGTGGCGATACTGTCTAGCCGGACCCGAACCTCGTAGGCCTGCCCGGCGAACTCGACCCTGTCGAATGTGAGAACCATGCGTCCTTCGCCGCCCGGGGACTCTGCCGGTGCAACATCGGATATGGTCCCGAGGAAGACCGCACCAGGCGGAATGACGAGCTTGCCGCTCTCATCGCGCACCCCCTCGCGCAGCCTCGCACTCACGAGATCGCCGATCTTGTTGTGACGGGATGTGAGTGTGTCTTGCGCCGTAACGGTGAACACCGTCCCGGCGGCGAGTCTGAGAACGGGCTCAGGCTCCGGCAGCGGCTTTGGCTCCCGCTTCGGCTCCGGTTGGTGCTCACGGGGCCGCGCAGCTGTGGGCTGGGGCACGGTCTTCACCGGCTCCGGTTCCGGACCGTCCCCGATCGTCGCGATCGGTTCGGCCGGTGGGAGCGTCAGGTCGCGAATTTCGGCGTCTTTGTCCTCTCGGGTAGTGCCTCCGCCGCATGCGGCGACCGCAGAGACCAGTGCCACAACCGCAAACAGCGTGCGCATACAAGCCATGTTCCTCTCCCAGACGAGTGTTGTTCGCCCTCCAGTGCACGGTCCTTACCGCAGGGCGCGCTTCCCAGTGAAACAGAACCCTGGGCCTAAGAGAACGCGAGTGCTGTGCCCGGGCTCACAAGGGAGGGGAAACGACGGGGACCCTTGGTTAAATCCTGTCTCGCAGGAAATCCGGTGTCAGTCCTTGGAGCCAGGAGGCCAACATGCTGAAGTATCCTGACAAGAGGAGCAGCCCGAGAAAGAGCAGGATTCCACCCGACGCCTTGGTGACCAGCGGCATGTACTGCCGGTACCGCTGGAACCATTTGATGAAACGCTCGACGGCGAGGGCCGCAATCAGGAACGGGACCGCTAGACCGAGGGAGTAGAAGAGCAACAAGACGACTCCTTGGGCCAGGCTCCCCTGAGTACCGGCATACATGAGGATCGCCCCCAAGATCGGGCCGATACACGGTGTCCAGCCGGCCCCGAATGCAACGCCGACCAACACACTCCCCGCGTACCCGAGCGGCTTGTTTTGGATGTGAACCCTACGTTCCTGTGCCAGTGCTCCAAGGCGGAAGACACCGAGCAGGTAGAGGCCGAAGAAAATGATGAGCACACCGCCGAAACGCTCCAGCCACACCTGGTGGAATTGAAGTAGGCGTCCGACGCTGCTGGCGGTGGCCCCAAGCATTAGGAAGATGAGAGTGAACCCACTTACGAAGAGCAGGGCATGCGTAAAGGCCGCGCCGCGATGTTCGCCCATCTCGTCGAGAGACATGCCCGTAATGAACGACATGTAACTCGGAATGAGCGGGAGCACACATGGCGAAAGAAAGCTCAGCGCACCTGCGGTAAACGCTATCAACAGCCCTACTGACGTGGTCGTTTCCATTACACCATCGGAACGGGTTAGTGTTTCACAAGGTTCCCGCGTATATCAGGTTACTGCCGCATGAAAGCCGATCATCTTGTAAACCAGCTTGGCCGCCACGAAGTCTGGTGCAACCATGCCGGGAATCGGAGCTAGCTCCACCACATCACAGCCGACCACGTTCCGCTCGCGGAACACCCGCTCGAGCAGCCGCACGGTCTGGTGCCACGATCCTCCACCCGGTTCCGGGGTGCCGGTCGCGGGCATGAGGGCGGGATCGAGGTAATCCACATCAAAAGTGATGTAGACGTCCGGGCCGAGCGCATCCATGACTCGGTCCATCCATTCATCACCATCCAGCTCGTGAGAAAAGATCGCCGGGATATTCCTCTCTCGCAGCAAGACACGCTCATCATGGGTGAGAGACCGGATTCCCACCGGGACGATATCAACTCGCTCGTGGACCCGATACATCACACAGGCGTGGGAATACGGCGTCCCGCCGTACTCTGTTCTCAAATCGGCGTGGGCATCCATTTGCAATACGGACAAGCGGCGCACGCTCAGATGGTCGGCATGGGCCAGAATTGGTGGGGACGACAAACTGTGCTCGCCGCCGATCATGACGACGAATTTCCCTGTATTTACCAACACATCCATCACTTCACGCAACACCCGGAGAGCCTGCTCGGGGCCTGCATCCGGCAGCACCAGTTCAGGCAGCGTATGGACGCCCACCTCGTACGAATTACGATCCAGCTCGTGGTCGTACAGTTCGATGTAGTGGGAGGCTTCGAGCATGGCACGAGGACCGTTCTTGGTGCCGCTCATCCAAGACACCGTCGCCTCATACGGCACTGGTAGCAACACCACGCCGGCTCTCGCGAAATCGGTGTGCTCCGCCGGTAAGCCAAGAAACGTGTCTGGCGCGCCCCACGGAAACTGGCTCAGCGGTCTAGGAACCTCAGTGGCGGCGTCGCGAAATTCGTTCATCCGCAAAACACCAGCGCGCTGACCACCGTGACCCACTTCCCATCGGTTGCGACCTTGGCCGTGCAGCTGATGTTCGTCGTCCTCACGATTTCCCCAGAGAGTTTCCACTGCTCGCGCCGCTCGTCCCACGCTTCGTCCGGATCGAACGGCACTCCGAGCACGGTGGCCAACATGCTAGCTGCCAGATCCTCGGCATAGTCTCCGGCCTGAAGCTTCGGCATGCCGAAAGCATGGTGTTCGGATACGTACCCGTAATGATTGGGGTCCTTGGGAATGGCGAGGCCGATCGATGCCGTCGCCAATCGCGATGGCTCGTTCGTCTGCGCCCGGGCCTGGACCAAAAAAACTATCTGGCCCGCCCGCAGTTGATTGACCCCTTTGGCGACAGTCACGAGTTTGCAGTGCGCCGGAAAAATGGAGCTGACCGTCACCAGGTTGTACTCAGCAATTTGGGCGTCTCGGAGCGCAAGCTCGTAGCTGGTCAGCATCTCCCTGTGACGCCCTATTCCCTTCGTGAGAAAGGCGCTCTGGGGCACGAGCGTGCTGGTATCGATCAACGGCTCCCTCCTTCCGGCTTGTCCGGCCTTCGCTCCAGCGTGACCGCCGCACGGCCCTGGCACTCGCTGCAAACCCCGTAGATATCCAACCTATGGTGATGGTGGCGAAAGCCGTGTTCGTCCGCGATCAGCGCCTTCATGCGTTCGATGCGCTCAGAAGTGAACTCAACCACCTTGGCACAAGTCAGACAAATGAGATGTTCGTGGTGGCTTCTGGCACTACGCGGTTCAAAGCGTTTGAACCCTTCGCCAAAATCGTGCTCATCGACCAGCCCTGCTCGAACCAGCAGATCCAGAGTGCGGTAGACCGTGGCCTTGCCCACGTGCACGTTCTCGTCCCGCAAGATTGCTTCGATGTCTTCCACAGACAGATGCTCTTCTGAATGAAAGAGCGCAGACGCAATCGCTTCACGCTGATGCGTCAACGGCAGGTTGTGGTCGCGCATGTAGCCGCGAAACCCTTCCACCAACTCGGCGGCGTCAAGTTTCGGCGGCGGACTCGTCATCGTCTCGCGAGAACCAAAGTTCGGGAGGAATCTCGACCGGTGCCTCGCCGTCTCCAGTACGCTGCTGGACCCCGCTTACGACATCCAACACTACGTGAACGGGTCCCTCCCCTACCTCCTCCAGCTCCACCTTTGCCTGACCGCGCTCCCGCCCTCGCGTACTCAGCATGTACTTTGCCGTTAGCACGGTAAAACGCTCAGGTGTCGCATGCTTTGCCACGACCGCGGTTCCCCACTCACGTCCATCGTGACGCAGGAGGGGAAAAACCCAAATTCGGGCGACGTCTTCGAAGGTCACATACTCCCTCAAGACATCCGCCACCCTGGTCCAACCCAATCCCAAACCCGGAGTGGGGACTGCATAACCCACATACGGTGGAACGGACGATGACATCGACTTCAGATCAACCGAATGAGGCGTAAGAAGCACGGCGAGACACCACCCAAGGTCAACGACGGGCACAAGTTACTGGGGTTGAGAACGAGTTTCAAGCCACCCACGGGCATTCACAACAGCGAGACCGGATCTCGGTCGAAGATGACACGAATCGGCCCTCTCTTGGTATGCGGTGCCCGGCGCGACGCGTACCGCAGGAGTTTGCCGAGCAGCCGCGGTTCCCCAGTGCGTACAATCATATGCCACCGCCAGCGCTTCTTGATCCGCGCCAACGGAGCCGGTGCCGGGCCCACAACCTGTACACCGGGACCGGCCTTTGCAGCCAACCCCTTGAGCCAATCAGCGACCTCTCCGGCAGCAACCGCCACTCCTCGCTCCGAAATGCCACTCACGACGACGTTTGCCAGCGCCAGGTGTGGCGGGTACGGCGGATCCTCTCGTTCCTCTAGCTCGTATCGCGCGAACCCCTCGAAGTCGTGCTTCGCCGCGGCCTGGAGTGCGTAGTGGTTCGGCACACGAGTCTGTACCAGCACACTCCCCCCCCGGGGCCCCCGTCCCGCCCGGCCCGCAACCTGCGCAATGAGTTGAAAGGTCCGTTCGGCCGCCCTAAAGTCTGGTAGGTACAGGCCCGTATCCGCATCAACCACACCAACGAGCGTTACTCCCGGAAAATCCAGACCTTTGGCGATCATCTGCGTTCCGAACAAGACATCGATCTCGTGCCGCCCGAAGTCGTCGAGAATCCTTCGATGCGACCACTTCGTGCTCGTCGTGTCGGCATCCATGCGTGCAATCCGAGCCTCGGGAAACCGCTCCGCGAGCCACCGCTCCAGCTGTTGCGTCCCGGCACCTCGCGAACGCTGGGGTTCACCATCGCATAGTCCGCACTTCGCCGGAAAACCTCGATCGAACCCGCAGTAGTGACATCGCAGTCTCGCCGGCGTCTGATGTACGGTGAGGGCGATGCTGCACGACGTGCATTGCAACACCTCGCCACACGACATGCACTGCAGGAAGTGAGCGAAGCCTCGACGATTCAATAGCAGGATCACCTGCTCCCGTCGCGACAGCCGATCGGCAACGGCGTCGTCAAGCAGTTCCGACCACGGCAGTGATCCACTCAGCCGTACTCGCTTGGCGGAACGCATGTCTACCAGGATGACCTCGGGTAGCGGCTGCTCTGTCACTCGCTGCGGCAGCGACACCACCCGAATCCGCTCCCGCCGCGCCCATGTCTCCAGCGATGGTGTCGCGCTGCCCAGAACCACCTTAGCATTCTCCAGCCTCGCCCGCCGCAGGGCGACGTCGCGGGCATGATATCTCGGCATCTCGCCGTTCTTGTAGCTGTTGTCGTGCTCCTCATCGACGACGATCATCGCCAAGTCCCGAACCGGCGCAAAGACGGCGGACCGAGCACCGACTACGACTCGACGCCGGCCGGTCACGAGAGAGCGCCAGGCGTCGGCGCGCTCGCCATCCGACAGACCACTGTGCAGTACCGTGACCGTATCTCCGAACACCCCGCGAACGCGGGCTATTGTTTGTGGTGTGAGTGCAATCTCCGGTACCAACACGATTGCCCCGCCACCGCGGCTGACTGCGTCGCGCATCGCTTCGAGATACACGAGGGTTTTCCCACTTCCGGTGACACCAAACAGCGTGAGGGCGCCGCCGGGCTGCAAATCGCGAACGGCACGGATGGCCTCCAGCTGTGCACTCGTGGGTTGGGCTGGAGGAGGAGTAGACACCCCATCAAAGGGATCGCGAAGCTGTTCCCGCTCTTTCACCGCCGCGAGTCCCCGATCTACCAATCCCCGGATAACCCCACGGGAGAACCCCAACTCCGTTGTCATGCGCCGCATGGAGACCTCTCCGCCCAAGGCATCCAGGGCCTCATAGGCCTCCCTTTGTCGCTTGGCACGTCCGAACGCTTCATCGCGTTCGATAAGCGACGGCAGCGTACGCGAAAGCGTGACTACCGTTTCCGATCCGGGTGCCGGCCCAAGCGACGGTGCCACGGTTTGGAGCCCAACGGCCCCGATACGTTCGAGCCGCTGCAAGACATCCCACACCGGACGCTGCAACTTGCGGGCGAGCCGGGCTGCCGATGCTTTACCACCGGCGCGTCGCAATTCATCCACCAGCAAACCACCGAGTCCACCGGGAGTCTGAGAGGGGTCGCGCAACTCGGCCACCAGGCGCGACGTTCCCCACATCGCTCCGGGCAACATGGCTTTGAGGGTGAGGCCCAGCGGAGCCGCATAGTAACTTGATACCCACCGCCCCAGTGAGAGCAGCGCCTCAGAAACCATGGGTGTCGCGTCGGGAGCCAATAGCACCGGTTTGAGGCGCTCCGAGTCATCATCGCCGAGGGCGAGCACAATCCCCACCATTTCCCTCGTGCGCACGGGAACCACTACACGCGCGCCGGGAACGACGCGATCCGCCAACCCGGTCGGGATGAGGTAGGTGTAGGGGGATTCCACCGGAATCGGGAGCGCAACGGAGCAGGTGGCGGGAAGGCGGTCTGTCAAGAAAGTGTAGGTGTCAGAGTTGGCGAAGCTCAATCCGCAAGCGCACGCACCGTTTCTCCGGCAGCCAATCGTATCCGTTCCGGAACATATCCCCCCTCGAGCACTGCACCGATCGGCACATCCATCTTCCTCCACTCACGCACCCACGTTGCGTAAGCATCCGGCTCGAGGGTGAAACCGGCTAGAGGGTCGCCAGCCATAGCATCGAAGCCTGCCGATATCAAGATCAGGTTCGGTTGCCACCCATCGGTCGCTCGGCCAACCGCTGCGTTGAGGTCGGCGACGTAGGTTTCTCGTGGGAGGCCCGGCGGCCGCGGCACGTTGAAGATGTTCCCCACGCCGCGCTCGTCCTCGCGACCAGTTCCGGGATAAAGAGGGGATTGATGCAGCGAAACGAACCGGATTCTGGGGTCGCGCTCCACCAACGCCTGCGTTCCGTTCCCATGGTGGACGTCCCAGTCGACGATCAGCACCCGTTCGGCGGCGAGATCCTCGAGAGCGAACCGGGCCGCGACAACCACGTTATTAATCAGGCAAAACCCCATAGCCGTTTCGGCGGTGGCATGATGGCCTGGCGGCCGGATGACGGCTAGGGCTGGCTGGCCATCGAATGCCGTGCGTGCGGCCTCGACGGCGGCGCCGGCCGCGTGTATCGCCGCTAGGTGACTCCCGGCACTCAGGAACGTATCTCCGTCCATCATTCCGCCACCACGCCGGCACATCGCTTCGAGCCGTTCCAGGTACGCCCGCGGATGGACCCGCTCGAGCAGTTGCGCCTCGGCCGGCGCCGCCTCGGACCAGTCAACGATCTGAGAATACGCGGGACCGCGCAACTCTTCGAGAATGGCTGTTAGCCTGTCCCGGGATTCGGGATGGCCGGGACCGGGGTCGTGGTCCAACGAGGATGGATGCCAGATTATGCGAACGGGCAAACCCTATTCTTCCTTGCTCTCAGTATCTCGAAGCTCTCCCTTCATCTCCATCAATTCACGAAAGCGTGTCTCCAACCCCTCGTTGATTTCCCGCAGCCTTGTAAGATGGCGGCGCCAATAATAGAAAACCGCAGCGGCACCGGCTACAAAGACGATACCGGACAAAATAAGACCCCAGCGCCCCGACCAAACTCCCGCCATGGCCAACAGCACTCCGTCGAGCCCCAGGAATCCGACCGCGAGTACGGTGATCGTGCGTCCCGGCTGCGTCCGAGCCGATCCACCTTGGCTTGTGGAGCGTATCCACGAGCGGCTAGAAATGTCGTCCCCGAAGATTCTCGTTCTCCTATGGTTTCAGCGTACCGGCTGACGGTGCGCGGGGAGAACAATCATCGGTGCGCCATCGGGAACGTCAGCCGATCCCAATGTCTGGTGCTCGTCCGTCACCAAAGCTCCGCGAAATTTTATCGTGTATCCCAAGGGGTCAACGGTACGCCCCATTGCTTGCTCGAGACTCGTAGCTTTTAGATCGGCGAACGTGTGGTCCGGTGTCACGGACAAGTCCACAGTGTCCCACACATCGATTACTTGAACTCGAACAATCATCGATCACCCATCGCTCAGTGGAAGGCTCGAAAAGAATCTCCCGATGGTCTGATCGAAGAACAGCGTCGACGCACGGATCCGCGTTCCACCGTCCGTTGCAATCACCACGAGGGCAATCTCCTCACCACCCTGCCCTCGGAATGTCGCGTGGGTTGACCCCTCGCGCTCGAGAAACAGCCCTTGGTGCGGAACACGCTCTGTGAAGAACGTCTTTGCTCTCTGTATTACCTCATCGCCAGAAAGTGTTGTTGTCGTTTCGTGAACCATTAGGCTTTTAGGGCTGTAGTCGCTCCGTCAGATACGTGGCTAGCTGGTCGACCGAAACCCGCTCTTGCTTGAGTGTATCCCGATCCCGAATAGTCACCGTGCTGTCCGTCATGCTCTGACCGTCCACGGTTACTCCGAACGGCGTTCCCGCCTCGTCCTGGCGACGGTACCGTCGCCCGATTGAGCCACCGTCATCGTAGAACACCGCAAAAAGCTTTTGCAGCTCCTTGTAGATGTTTCTTGCCAACTCCGGCATGCCGTCCTTCTTGACGAGCGGAAAGATACCCACCTTCACGGGAGCGATCGACGGATGAAGCCCAAGAACGATTCGCGTAGCACCTTCCACCTCCTCCTCCCTGTAGGCATCGGCCATCACCACTAAGAATAACCGACCCACACCCAGCGCCGTTTCAACAACATAGGGAGTGAAATGCTCCTTTGTTGCCGGATCGACATACTGCAACTTCTTGCCGGAGTATTCCTGGTGCCGCGAGAGATCGAAATCTGTGCGGTTGTGAATGCCCTCGTATTCCTGCCAGCCAAACGGAAAATGATACTGGATATCTTCGGCCCGCTTGGCATAATGTGCCAACTCATCCGGCCCGTGAGGATGGTACCGCAGCTTGTCGGGATCAATACCGAGGTCGTAATGCCACCGCATCCGCTCCTCGTGCCAGTACTCGAACCACTCCTCATCTTCACCCGGCTTGACGAAGTACTGCATCTCCATCTGCTCAAATTCCCGCGTGCGAAAGATGAAGTTGCCCGGGGTGATCTCGTTGCGAAACGCCTTGCCTACCTGAGCTATCCCAAAGGGGATCTTCTGCCGTGACGCCTGCATCACATTCAAAAAGTTGACGTAGCTACCCTGAGCGGTCTCCGGACGCAGGAAAACCTGTGCAGCGGCATCCTCGACCGGACCCATGAACGTCCTGAACATGAGGTTGAACATTCGAGGGTCGGTAAGTGTGCCCTTGCTACCACACACCGGACACTGCGCGCTCTCCTCTCCCGGTTTCCCTTTGATTCGCTCGTCGTCTGCTCGGAAACGCTTCTTGCACTGCCGGCAGTCCACCAGCGGATCGGTGAAGCTCGCCACGTGACCGGAGGCCTCCCATACCTTGGGATGCATGAGAATGGCCGATTCCATTCCCTCGATGTCTTCCCGTTCTTGTACCACCGAACGCCACCACCGCTCGATGAGGTTCCTCTTCAGCTCAACGCCCAGCGGCCCGTAGTCCCACACCGAGCCGAGTCCACCGTATATCTCGGAGGACTGAAAAACAAAGCCCCGCCGTTTGGCGAGCGAAACCAGCTTTTCCATATTGATAGGGAAACCACCGTTGTGTGCCGGGGGAGAAATGAAATCCCTCAATCAAGAAGCACCAAGAAGATAGAGGTGCCCTATGCAGACGGCAAGCGAAGCGACGTTGCACGAGGTTGCGCGCGCCCGCCGGACATATGTCACCGTCGGCGCAAGCAGTCCAACGGGTTTCCTCAAAGCGGCAGCGGAAACACGTCTCCAGGGCCTCGGGGGACCTGGTAGGCAGTGGCGACCTTTGCGTCGGAGTGTCCCTTCGCACCTGTGGCAAGGTCCCGTGGTTCGCGATGGTCGCGTCGCGTCTTGCACCGCATTGGACCAAAGTCCAATAATTTGGCCGCCGAAGCGAGGCGGCACTGTTCCAGTTGTGGACATTGACGGTTGGTCTGATGAGCAGAACCGACCAAGGCCGCGTTGGGTTTCCGTCATCGAAACGGCCAACACCCCATTTAGCAGACTCGGAGGAAGTCACGGTCCTGCCGCGGCCTGGGCACTTTGAAGGCTGAGCGAGCCCCAAGGCGAGATGGTTATTACCCATCACAGTTTCCGTAGTTAGGTACGCTCATACCCGTAAAACTATGATCCGTAATAACTTGCATTATCTCGCGGCAACTATTACGTTTGGCGTCCAGGTGGGCTGGGGACTGTCAGGGCCCTCGAGTCTGGCGTTAGCTTTGAAGATCCCCGGCCCAGGATTGCTATGCCTCGACCCGGCGAGAATTGAGGATCCATGTCATTCCGTTGGATGTCAGAGCATCCCGGGGGCGGTCCTCTTGCGTAGGGCACAGAATTTGCCGGTCTACGTGTTGCGTCCCGACGGCGCTCTGAAACAGTACAGCGACGGCCCGATGAGTGCCCGCGTAAGAGGATACCCGCGGGAGCCCGGAGAAAGGCACGTTACGACTTGACCGATCAGCCGAGGCTGGAGGGCGGAGTGGCCCCCCAGCCTATACCGCTGCACCGGGAGGTCCATCTCAGAGATCTCGTGGCGGTCGTGGTACGTCACTGGGCTCTGGTCTTGCTGTTGACCACCCTGGTGGGTGCCGGGGCATACTACTCTGGCCGCAGGGCTGTTCCCCAGTACCAGTCGAATCTCTCGGTACGAATTAGCTCGCCGAAGCAAGTTTTTGGGCGATTCAATGACATTATCATAGATGAACTAGCACTGAGAACGGACCCGATTCTCTCAGAGGCGCTTGTGCTCACCACTCAGGGACTCGCTCTCGAGGTGGTCGACGACCTGGCCCTACAGCTGCAGCTCGCCGACCCGAGCGTTCACCGCGGTGAGCTGCTGACTGACATCTCCGTCAGCCCCGACAGCATCGTGCCTGGCACGTACCGCCTGGTGGCGGGTCCTCAGGGGTATGAGCTCCGCGACGCCGCCGGGGCCGCAATCGCGACGGGTGTGCCGGAAGAAACCGTCGTTGGGCCAGGTTTTTCCTTCCGCGTGCTTCCCCAGGTCGAGTCGGTCACAGTCGACCTCAAAATTTTGTCGCGAGTCGCCGCTGCCGCCGCCGTGACCGGTGGTCTCTCATATCGGGTGCGGGATGGTACCAGCGCGGTTGACCTTTCCTTCACCGGCACTGATCCCACTGTGGTTCCGCTAATCCTGAACGGTGCGGCTCTCCAGTTGCGCCACATGGGGGTGAGGCGAGCCCTCGCAACCTCTCAGACTAGGCGTCGGTACATCGAAGAACAGCTACAGCAATCGGATTCTTTAGTCCGACAGAGCCTACGCGATCTCCAGCGATTCAAGGAGGGGCGGCAGATTACCGACCTTTCTGCTCAGGTAGGCGCGATCGTACGGTCTATCCAAGGTCTAGAGCAAGACCGGCAGCTCTCGCAGGTACGAATGTCGACGATTCAGGACGCCTTGTCCGCTTCCGACACGATTGGGATAGAGAGCCTGAACCGACTGGCGGCCACTCGGGGAATCGGCGACAATGCGGCCACGAATTTTCAGATAGGGAGTTTGCTACAACTGTACGAAGAGCGACGCGCGCTCACCGCCGGTGCCTTGGGCCTGCGTGAAGGCAATCCGCAGGTTAGTAGCATCGCCGAGCAAATCCGTCAGGGACACGCGGCATTACGACACGCGGTGGACGCGTCGGTCCGCAGCATCCAATCCAGGCTGGAGGCGCTGGACCGCCAGATAGCCACCCAGCGTGAGACGCTGCTGAAATTCCCCGGGATGGAAACACGAATCGGCCAACTGACTCTCGAATCCAACATCCTCAATGAGACGCACCGCTACTTGCTGGAGCAGTATCAACAAGCTCGGTTGCAGGAAGCGACCATCGCTCCATACATCGAGATTCTCGACAGCGCTTCGCCTGCGTTCCGCATTGGCACCAGTTTGCGCCAGCGAATCATACTCGGCGTTCTGGTAGGATTGTTGCTGGGACTCGCCGGCGCATTTTTCCTCGAGTATCTGGATCAAACAATCAAGAGTTCGGCGGACATCGAGCGGGTGCTGGGAATACCCGTGCTCGGTGCAATCCCGTACGATACCAAACTCGCTCCACAGTCGGGGGGGCACAGAGGGTCTCTCGTAACAATCAGCCACCTCGACCCGGACGAGCCCATCGTAGAGTCGTATCGGGCACTCCGGACGAATGTGACCTTCGTGGGGGCTGAGAAACCGCTGCAATTCATCGCAGTGACAAGTCCCGGCCCACGCGAAGGCAAGTCGACTACGGCCATCAACCTGGCGCTGACACTCGCTCAGAGCGGGCGCCGCACCATCTTGGTCGATGGCGACCTCAGGCGCTCCAGTGTTCATCGCGCGTTCGGGTTGGTACAGGAACCGGGACTCACGGATATGCTGATCGGTGGTGTCAGTAAAGCCGAGGGAATCCGTCCCGAAGTCGCGGAGAAGTTGGATCTACTGCCGAGCGGCTCTACCCCTCCCAACCCCTCGGAATTACTCGGTTCGTCTGCCATGGACGCGCTGATCAAGAAACTCCGCCGCGATTATGAATATGTGATCATCGATACTCCACCCACTCTTCCCGTCACAGACGCGGCGGTGATTGCAAGCAACGCCGATGCCACGATCCTGGTGGTGCGGAGCGGAGATACCGAAGAGACAGCAGCCCAACGGGCTCTGGACCAGCTACGTCGCGTGGGCGCCAGAATTGCAGGTGCGGTGTTGAATGCCGTTAGCCAGAGGAAGGACCCGCAATACTCGTACTATAGTTACAGCTATCGTGGCAGTCCGCCGTCACGCTCCCGAATCCGTTCGGCGGTCGCGAAGGCAGCAGGATTCATCTAAGTCGGACTCCCGTAGCCACTCGGGACACCCACTCCCCACTCCCTATTTCACCCCAATTATCTGATCTCTCCTCGTTCCCACACTCACGTAGCTGATCGGCACGCGAATCAAGTCCTCGATGCGGTCGAGGTATGCGCGGGCTTGGGGTGGAAGGTCGGCCATCTTACGCGCTTCGGTCGTGGGGCGTTGCCAACCGTCCAAACGCTCGTGCACCGGCTCGACGCTCTCGAGGGCCCATGCGTCCGACGGCATCTCATCGACCATTTCCCCTTCGATCCTGTAGCCCACGCACAGCGGGATCGTTGGAAGCGTGTCGAGGACATCCAGTTTTGTGACGGCGAGATCCGTCAGACCGTTCACCCGGGCAGCATAGCGCACCACCACGGCGTCAAACCAGCCGCACCGGCGAGGGCGACCGGTGGTGGCACCGAACTCATCCCCGAGTTCTCTGAGAGCGGCGGAGTCGCGATCGTTGGCCTCCGTAGGTAGTGGCCCGTTGCCCACTCGGGTGGTGTAGGCCTTTACCACGCCCAGCACTGCATCGATCTTGGTTGGACCTATTCCAGCTCCGATCGCTGCACCGCCCGCCGTGGTATTGGACGACGTCACGAACGGGTACGTTCCATGATCCACGTCCAGCTGCGCGCCCTGGGCGCCCTCCAGCAACACCCGGCATCCCTGCTCCAGGGCTTGCGACGCAAGGAGGCCGGTATCGGCCAGCATCGGAATCAACCGTGGAGCCAGGCGCTCCAACAGCTCGATGTGCTCGTCGGCACACACGCGCTCCTCTACTCCCATCACTGCGAGGCTCAAATTGACCTGAGCCGTGCGATCAATCAAGAATCCACGCAAGCGGTCCAGCGAACGGAGGTCGCCTGCGCGAACTCCCCGCCGTCCGATCTTGTCTTCGTACGCCGGACCGATGCCGCGCCCGGTGGTCCCAATGCGCTGCCGTTTTTCAATCGCGTTGTCCAGTACCTTGTGATACGGGAGAACGAGGTGGGCACGATCCGAAACGATCAAACGTTCGGTCACGTCGATACCGCGGGCGACGAGATCGTCCACTTCTTGCAGCAATGTCTCCGGGTCTAGCACCACACCGTTGCCAATGATGCAGCGCGTGCGCTCATGGAGTATTCCGGACGGGACTTGGTGGAGAACGAATTCGTTCTCTCCATGGACCACCGTGTGCCCGGCGTTAGCGCCGCCTTGGTAACGCACGACGAGATCGGCACGCTCTGCCAGAACGTCGACGATCTTCCCCTTTCCCTCGTCACCCCACTGTGCGCCCACTACCACGATGCAATAGCGGTCGGCATCGAACATTCTCTCCGAATCCTCTCGGTATCATCGAAACAAGAGATCGACAAAGAACCCCCGCAGGGGTCTCCCCGGCGGAGGTCCTTTGATGAAAGGTAGATCGCGATTCGATACGCGTCAACCAAACAGGGCTGGCACCGCTTCTGCCACGATCCGACCAATGTCAATCGCGCTCTGGGGATCTGTCCGGTCCACGGTGTCCCTGGAAGTGTGGACCACGCCTAGTGTGGTCCAATTACCGCGGCTCACCGTGATCCCACCCAATCCACCGCCAGCGAGCACAGAGCCGTCTACGAAAATGCCAAGTGGCAAACGTGACCGACGAACCGCATAACCGGCCTCTGCCAGTCTCTCCGATACGGCAACCCGGAGTCGCATTGCGGCTTCCCGGTCCGCCTCCCGAGTAGCTCCCGTTCTCGGTGCGTGAGACATCACGTTGACCACTCCGATACAGTCAATGCCGTCGAAGTTCACGAACGACCCAGACCCCACATCGAGTTGCGTCCACGCTCTGGCCCCCTCCATACCGAACTCCTCCGCAGCCGTTATGAGCACACCGATATCGGAACGATCTCTTAACCGTTCGGCGGCTACCAACGCAGCAATGATACCGCTTGCGTTATCGACGGCTCCGGGAGACGAACCGACGAGCACCGGCCCAGCCATAGCCACTGCCCCCGCCAGCGTCAAAACGATCCAGGGAGCCACCGTAGCAACCGGCAGTGGCCCAGCCAGGCGCAAGGCCAACAGCACCACGAGCCCTCCCGCTCCCAGACCCAAACTCATGGAAGCCATCACTCGGCTCCGAAGGGACAGCCGCTGACCCTTGCTGTCCGAGTGTGCCACCAACCAAAATCGCGGCTCACTGCCACTGGTGCCAAAAACGTTGGTCGCTGTCACGGCTGACTCGTCCGCCCACACCAACCGCCTGGCGACCCCCGCTGCCAAAAATCCGACCATCGCGAGCAACGCTGCTCCGGTTAGGGCGACACCCCAACCTGGGAACGGCAGCACGAAGAGCGGAAACAACACCAAGGCGCAGGAGCCCAAACCAGCGCTGCCAACGGCGGCGCCCCGTAGGCTATTTGGCGCAGTCTGGAAGATCTGATGCCGGACCTCATACCCCAACGCCCGGAGCCGTTCGGTTACGAGTTCTTCAACCTTTGATACGGCCCGCGACCCCGGCAACCGCGGCACCGCAATGCGCGGGAAGAGATCGTACGCCCAATCCGAAGTCACACTAGGCTGAAATCAACTGAGCGGTCTGCAGCAACTTCTTTATCCGAGTCTCGTCCGCCGCCGAACCGCTCACCAGCGGACTGCGAACCCGTCCACCCACCAGCCCAACCGCATCCATGGCCAGCTTCACGCCTGGAGGTCCCATCTTTCCAACGATCTCTTTGTGTAGCGGTGTCAACCGCTCCTGGGCCCTCCCGGCCGCTACCTTCTCTCCACGCGCGAAGGATTCCGCCACTTCCACCGCTGTATCTGCTGCAAAGTTGGCCACAGCGAGGATTCCACCAACCGCGCCGATCTCCAGGGCGGCGTACAGCAGTCCGCCCGCCCCGATGAAGCACGCCCATTGCGGCACGGCATCTCGAAAGGCAGCGAAGTTCTTCAAATCACCACTCGAGTCCTTCACCCCCACGATGTTAGGGTGCCCTGCAAGCGACATCAGCGTCGATTTGCTAATGGCAAGGTTCGTGTAGATCGGGATGTTGTACACGAGAATAGGGATAGGCGACTCCTCAGCAACCGCCCGGAAGTGATCCGCCAATGCGCGCTGCGTCACAAAACGTGCGAAATATGCCGGCGGGCGGACCAGAGCCGCGTCCGCGCCACTTTCCGCCCCATCCCGGCACGCTGCGATAGTCGCCCGTGTCGACTCGCGACCAGCACCGACGATCAACAACTTCTCCTCCGGCACGACTTCCCTCAACCATCCCACCATCTGCCGCGATTCATCATCGCTCAGGAGGGACGCTTCACCCGTGGAACCCGCGACTACGACACCGCTGGCACCGGCATCGAGCAGGGCGCGGGCGTTGTTTCTCAGTGCTACTGGCGCAACATCACCGGTAGTCGGATCAAACGGCGTCGTCAGCGGGACGAGGACTCCGCGAAAAAGGTCTCGCCTCATCATCACCGCGATGACTTGGTCTTTTTGGCCCGGCGGCGCTTGGGTGCGGGCGACTCGAAGATCGACGCATCACTCGCAGCGGCCACCGCGGTCTTGGTGGTTATCAACTCTTGCTCAACGAGTTCCTGCAGATGCTGGTCGAATGTCTGCATATCGTACTTGTCTTTGCCCTCCTCCATCATCGAGCGAAGCTCGCCGGCACGGCCTCGATTGCGAATCACCTCCCGAATATCCGGCGTACAGATGAGCACCTCAACGACCGCAATCCGTCCCTTGCCATCCGCACGGGGCAAGAGTCGCTGCGACACCACGGCATGAAGCGCGTCGGCCAGGCGGATGCGTGCAACCTCCTGCTCCTCTGACGGAAACATGCTTACCATGCGACCGATGGCTGAAGCTGCATCCAGAGCATAGGACGTGGATATCACCAGCGATCCCGTTTCCGCAGCTTGCAAGATCGTACTCGCGACGTCATGGTCGACCAGTTCGCTCACGAATATCACGTCCGGATCCTGACGTAGCGAGGCTCGCATACCGATCTTCAGGCTGTCCGTATCAACCCCAACCTCTCGCTGAGTAACCGAACTCTGAATGTCGCGGTGCAAAAACTCGATGGGATTTTCGAGGGTGATCACGTGCTTGCTCATCGTGGAATTGATCTGGTGGATCATCGCCGCTATGGTGGAACTCTTGCCGTTTCCAGCTGCACCCGTAACCAACACTAATCCGCGTTCAGCCTTGGCGATTTCCTCGATGACCTTGGGGAGCCCGAGTGTCTCTATCGTGGGGACGTTGAACGGAATAGCCCGCATCACAACCATGAACGACGAACGCTGGCGCAATAGGTTGACTCTGAAGCGGCCAATACCCGGTGCACCCCACGAACAATCGTAATCTCGGATCGAATCGATCCTTTCACGATCCGCCTCGTTGGTAATCAACTGCAGCGCAATCGCCTTTGTTTGTTCCGGAGTGAGGCGCTGCTTAGTGAGCGGCTTGAACACACCGTCAATGCGAGCCCGAAATACATCACCAGCCTTGATATGGAGATCGGAAGCACCGCGTTTGACAGCTGCTTTGATGATATGTTCCATGCGTCAATAACCCGTTCAGAAATGTCTGTTCTCGAGGGCGAGCATCCCGGAGCGCGGTTCACAAGAAACGGTCATTCGACACCACCCGACCGGTGCCGCGATCGTGCTGCGATGATTCGTTCGATAGGCCTCAGCAAACTCAACACCAGCAACACCAAGAGTGTAGCGCCCGTCGCCTCCAACAACGCTCCAGACCCGATCGCCATGCCAATGGCGGCAACTAACCACATCGTGGCTGCCGTGGTAAGACCGGTTACGACGCCACGTGCCTGAATGATCGTGCCCGCACCCAGGAAGCCGACACCGGTGACAATCTGGGCCGCAATCCTCCCAGGATCGCCCGAGGCGGAGGAGATCCCTATCGATAGCTCGGTAAAGAGTACCGCTCCAACGCAAATCAATATGTTGGTGCGAAGTCCGGCCGCCTTGTGCTGCAACTCTCGCTCGAGACCGACCGCTCCTCCCAACACAATTCCAAGGCATAGATGCAGGAGCAAATCTAGCCGCAAATCGTGCATCAGATCAAATTCCATCGCTAGCGCTCGGCTGGCTCTCTTACACCCAACGGTAACAATCCCATGTGGGCCCGTACACCTGCCATGGTCTCTCGCGCAACGGCCCTGGCCTTCTCGGCTCCCTCTGCCAAGATTTCACCCACCCGCTCTGGAGCCGCTACTAATTCTTTTGCTCGCCGCCGCACCGGTGCAAACGCCTCAGAAATGTTGTCCGCCAAGACACGCTTGCACTCGATGCACCCCCAACCGGCCGTGCGACACTTCTCCGCGACCTCCTGAACCACAGGTAGGGAAGAAAAGTTTTGGTGCAAAGCGTAAATGTTGCATATTTCCGGCGTGCCGGGATCCGTGCGTCTCACACGTGCCGGGTCGGTCTTGGCCGGCCGAATCCGCTCCCAGATCTGATCCGGTTCGTCGAGGATCCCAATTGTGTTACCGAGGCTCTTGGACATCTTCCCTCGCCCGTCTAGCCCCTGAATCCGTTTGGCTTTGCCGATATCCGCTTGCGGCTCCGGAAAGTAGCCAGCGTGATACTTGGCGTTCCACTTCCGAGCAACCTCTCGCATCAGTTCGACGTGCTGCACCTGATCTTCGCCCACAGGCACTAGGTCCGCCTTATACAACAACACGTCGGCAGCCTGCAATACCGGATAGTTGAGCAGCCCCGCCAGCACGCTTTCTTGCCGGCGGGACTTATCCTTAAATTGTGTCATCCGTTCGAGCTCGCCGATCGGCGTCACCGTCGTCAACACCCACGCAAGCTCAGTGTGCTCGACGACATGGGACTGCACAAACAACACGCATTTTCCCGGATCGATGCCGGCCGCCAGCAGACCCACGGCCATCTCGAGCGTCCGCCCCTGGAAGGCGTCAATGTCGTAAACCTGTGTAATGGCATGATAATCCACGATGCAGATGAAACATTCGTGACTGTCTTGCAGCTCGACCCAGTTCTTGACTGCGCCAAGATAGTTTCCGATGTGGAGTTCGCCGGATGGCTGAATGCCCGAAAATACGCGTGACATCAAATGAACCTACGGAGGCACGGAATGGACCGCAAGGTGCTCGAATACCACAACTTACTTTCGATCGCCGTATCCGCCGCTCAGCGCGCAGCCGCCTTCGTCCGAGAGGCGAAGCGGCCCAGCGACCCGACAACTTGGCATCACAAGGGACTCAACGATTTCGTTACTGAGATCGACCGAGAGTCGGAGCGCCTTGTGACCGAACACCTTCTCGATCATGCGCCCGGATCCCGAGTGTGCGCCGAGGAATTAAGCCCGGACACGACTTCCGACGGGTTGCTATGGGTAGTGGATCCGCTGGACGGCACCACCAATTATCTCCACGGCTACCCCGCCTATGCCGTCAGCATCGCCGCCGTTCAACACGGGGTGCCGCAAGCGGGAGTGGTGATCGATATTGCACGCGATCTCACCTACACCGCCGTAGCCGACGGCGGCGCCTGGCTGGGGGAAAACAAATTGCAGGTATCCCCCACGGCAGACCCCGCCGTGGCTCTCCTGGGAACAGGATTCCCCTTCAAGACCCCAACTCTGCTCCCCAGATACCTGAAACAACTCTCTGTCTTGACGTACGAAACGAGCGGCATTAGACGAGCCGGCTCGGCGGCACTCGACCTCGTGGACGTCGCCCTCGGCCGCTTCGACGGCTTCTGGGAACTGCAGCTCGCGCCCTGGGACGTGGCTGCTGGGACACTGCTCGTACGGGAGGCCGGCGGCGTCGTCACGAACACGGATGGGTCACAAGATGTCATCAAGCACGGCTCGATCGTTGCAGGGAACCCGACGATGCATGAATGGCTTCTGAACAAACTGGAGGCATCGTGATGGGTATAGAGTGGGTAGAATGCGTTCCGAACTTCAGCGAAGGCCGCGATCTATCCTTCATTGACGACCTGGCTGCGGCCATTGAGAGCGTCCCGGAAGCACACCTCCTCGACATCCACCGCGACACATGGCACCACAGATCGGTGTTCACGATAGTGGGTGAACTCGGGGCGGTTCGCGAGGCGGCCTTTCGGGCCGTACGGCTCGCCGTGAGTCAGATCGACCTCACCCGTCACGCAGGAGAACACCCACGTATCGGGGCCGCAGACGTGGTGCCCTTCGCACCCATCGGCGATACTCCCATGGAAAGCTGTGTCGTACTCGCCCGCCAAATTGGTCGGCTTATCGGGCAGGAACTCCGGGTCCCTGTCTTCCTCTACGGCCGCGCAGCGACGAGACCCGACCGCAGATTCCTAAGTGGGATTCGCCGCGGCGAATTCGAAAGCCTCACCTCCACGCTTGGGACTTCTCCACTGCTCACTCCCGATTTCGGTCCGCGAGCCATGCATCCCTCCGCCGGCGCAACCGCTGTGGGAGCCAGGGAGTTGCTCGTCGCCTTCAACGTTTTCCTCGATTCCAGTGACTCCAGCGTCGCCGATGAGATCGCCAAGCGGATCAGAGCCTCCGACGGTGGCCTCCCTGATATCCAGGCCAGGGGGTTTGAAGTTGACGGGCGTGCCCAAGTATCGATGAACCTGTTGGACCCTGCTACCACCACACCGGCGGTGGCCTACGAGGCGGTTAACTCGCTGGCGCAACAGATGGGCATCCGTGTCACACAAAGTGAATTCGTCGGGTTGGTGCCGGAGTCTGCAGTCGATGGAACCGATGAGGAGGCCCTGAAGCTGCAATCCCCGTTGCGGGATCGACTCTTGGAGCCGAAGGTGAGAGCCGTGGGAGGGAGGTGCTAGCCACTGTCGAGGCCGAACACCTAGAAGCTGGACCCCAACAGCTACTCTACCGGCGTCACGGCCGGGATGACGGTGAGAAGCCGGGGCCCATCCGGCTGAATGAGCACTGTATGCTCAAAATGGGCCGACAGCGAGCCGTCAGCGGTCACAACGGTCCACTTGTCCCCCAGCGTGCGGATCTCCTTCCTCCCGGCATTGACCATCGGTTCGATGGCGATGGTCATGCCCTCCGTCAGTCGGTACCCGCGACCCGGCTTTCCAAAGTTTGGCACCTGCGGCTCTTCGTGAAAACTGGTGCCGATACCGTGGCCTACTAGTTCTCGCACGACACTGTAACCGGCTTGCTCAGCGACTTGCTGCACCGCGTGGCCGATATCGCCCGTATGGTTGCCAACGAGAGCCGCAGCGATGCCCGCGTCGAGCGCTTCACGGGTCACGGCGAGCAACCGCTCAACGTCCTCACCAACGTCACCTACCGAGAAAGTCGTTGCGGAGTCCGCATGGAGATCCTCCAAAGCCACCCCACAGTCCACACTGACGATGTCGCCTTCGTGCAACTCGCGGTTGTCGGATGGTATGCCATGTACGATCTCATTGTTGATGGAGGTACACAGCGATTTGGGAAAGTCGTACAACCCTTTGAACGAAGGACGTGCTCCCGCATGACTAAGGATGAATTCTTCCGCCAGTAGATCCAGGTCGCCTGTCGTGACGCCTGACCGGACGTGGGAGTCAAGCAGAGCAAGCGTGTCCGCGAGTATGCGTCCAGCGGCCGCCATTACCTCGATCTCGCGCGGGGATTTGATGGTGATCACGAGACCGCTATCACCTCGTCGACGCGCACCGCCACTTCATCGATCGTTCCCGTCGCATCGATGCTCTGTACCACACTCTGCTTCTCATAGTACGAGATGAGCGGTTCGGTCTCCTTGCGGTACACCTCCAAACGCTTGCGGACGGTCTCGGGAGTGTCATCGACCCGACCCTCCGCTGCCGCTCTCCCCAGCAACCGAACCAACAACTCGCCATCCGGCACCGCAAAATTGACAACCTTATGTACGCGAGAACCACGCGCAGAAAGCAGCTCATCAATCGCCACAGCCTGAGCTATCGTACGAGGAAACCCATCCATGATCACACCGCTCTCGGCGTCGGCCGAAGCCAGCTCCTCTTCGACGATCCCGATAATCACGTCATCCGGTACCAGTTCTCCTTGCTCCATATACGCCTGAGCCTGCTTTCCCAACGGCGTCCCAGCCTTGACCGCGGCCCGCAACATGTCGCCGGTCCCGATTTTCGGCACGCCGAGCTTGCCCGCCAAAATTTCGCCCTGGGTTCCCTTACCGGCCCCGGGAGCTCCCAGCAACACGATGTTCATGTTCGACACATTGCACTCTATGTTTAGCGTCGACGTCCGCGGAATTTCAAGCGGCCCTGCTTCATGAATTCATCGTAATGCCGTACTCGCAAATGTTGCTGCACTTGCTGCATGGTATCGAGCGCGACACCGACGATAATGAGGATGGCGGTTCCACCAAACCGGAACGGTACGTTAAACGCATCGAAAATGAAGAAGGGTAGTAGCGCCACGGCCGTAAGAAACACGGAACCAGGCAACGTCACGCGGCTCAACACGTCGTCGATGTAGTCTGCCGTCGCCGCTCCGGGTTTGACGCCCGGGACGAACCCACCTTGCTTCTTGAGATTCTCTGCCAGATCCACAGGGTTGAAGATGATCGATGTATAAAAGTAGGTGAAGAAGATAATTAGGAGGGCATACGTCACGTAATACGTGCCGGTTCCCGGCTGAAACGCGTCAGACATCGCCTGGAGCGACGGAAGATTGCTGAATGTTGCTATCGTTCCTGGCACGATAATGATCGACTGCGCGAAGATTATGGGCATCACGCCCGCCGAATTCAGGCGGATGGGAATGTATGTCTTGGCCCCTTCGCGGATTCGACCACGGCCCATGACCTTTCGCGGAATTTGGATCGGGATTCGCCGAGCAGCCACCGTCAAAGCGACCACACCGGCGATCACGCTGATCATGACGCCACCCAAGATCACAAGCTTCGGGAAGCTGATCACGCCTTGCCTGACGAAGTCGAGCGTGCGGAAAATGCCGGGCCACATGCCTTCAATTATCGAGAAGAAGATGAGCAGGCTCATCCCGTTTCCGATACCGCGCTCCGTAATCTGCTCTCCCAACCACATCACGAACACGGCTCCGGTGGTGAGAGTGAGAATGGTGATAAATCGGAAACCCCATCCCGGACTCGTTACCGCCCCCGCCAGCGATTCGGTGAAGATGGAAAACCCGTACGCCTGACCGAGGGCGAGACCCACAGTCATATAACGGGTCCATTGAGTGATTTTCTTCCGGCCCTCTTCTTCCTTTTGGAGTTTTTCTACGTAGGGGAATACGGCGCCAGCCAACTGGAACATGATCGACGCTGATATGTATGGCATGATGCCCAGAGCCAATACCGTCGCCCGCGAGAAGCCGCCCCCGACGAACATATCGTAAACGCCGAAGAAGGTCTGCGCCCCCTGATTCTGCATGAAGTCGGCCATGACCTGGACGTTGACTCCAGGCGTGGCAATGTGAGCACCCAGCCGGTAGATGACCAGAACCAAGAAGGTGAATAGGATCTTTTCCTTGAGCTCGGGGACGGCCCAAAGGTTGGGAATGCGGGGACCGGTCATGCGTTACGCCTCGATCCGGCCGCCTGCGGCTTCGATCTTCTCTCGAGCTTTTTTCGACACCGCGCAACCCCGCACCGCTACGGCACGTTCCACATCTCCGGAGCCGAGAATCTTGACCGGTTGGCCGGGCTTGGCGATCAAGCAACGTTCCAGAAGCGACGCCGGCGTGACGTCGTCACCCTTCAGCTTTTCCAGATCGCGGAGATTGACCACTTGGTATTCGGTACGCGAGCGATTCCAGAACCCACGCTTTGGCACCCGGCGAATAAGCGGCATTTGGCCGCCCTCGAAACCGGGGCGTACACCACCCCCCGATCGGGAACGCTGCCCGTTTTGACCCCGGCCTGCAGTCTTGCCCCACCCAGAACCTTGCCCGCGACCTTTACGCTTCGGCGCCTTGGTGGCGCCCCGGGGGGCAGGCAGGTTGTGAAGCCCCAAGGGCTGATCTTCTGACATTTCTACTCCTCGGGCGTCACGCGGATAAGGTGGCTGACCTTGGCGAGCATTCCATCTATTGCAGAGTTCCGTGTCACGACAACCTCACCTTGATGGTGCCTGATTCCAAGCGCCCGTAGCGTGTCACGAAAATCCTTCCGGCGGCCGATCGATGAACGAATTTGTCGCACGCGCACGCGTGCGACGGGTGCCCTTTGGGACGGGGCGCTCTTCCTAGCTGCGGCCGGCTGCTTGGCTGGTGCTGCTTTGACCTTTGGTGCCGCCTTAGTCACGCTTTTGGTAGACTTGGCCTTGGCTGCTTTCTTGGTAGTCGACTTTGCCTTTGTCTTCTTCTTGGTAGACGTGGCGGCTTTTTTCGTGGTTTTCTTCGCAGCCGTCTTGCCCTTGGCTTCTCCTATCGACTTAGCCGGCATCCACTACCTCCTCCACACGACGTTGGCGCGGCCGGTAGTCCAGGTCAGCGACCTGGATTCCAAGCCGACGGGCAACTGATTCCGGAGTCATGAGACTACGCAGTCCTTGCATCGTCGCGTGGACCATGTTGACCGGATTGTGCGATCCGAGACACTTGGTGAGAATATCGCTGATACCGGCACATTCGAGGACGGACCGCACGGGCCCACCGGCTATCACGCCAGTACCGGTGGATGCCGGTTTGAGCAATACGCGACCAGCTCCATGGTGGCCGATGACCTCGTGGGAAACCGTCGTCCCCTCCCGAGGCACATCCTCCATCGCCTTTCGCGCCGCCTCCACCGCCTTCCGCACGGCTTCGGCAACCTCGTTGGCCTTTCCAGTGGCGACGCCGACCTTTCCCGCACCGTCACCAACGGCTACCAGGGCGCTGAACGAAAATCGCCTACCCCCCTTGACCACTTTGGCCACCCGATTGATCGCAATCACGTTCTCGATGAGATCCGACTCTCGTTCGCTTCGCCGATCACGGCGGCCTCCCCGCTGTCTTTGCTGCACCATCCCTCAAAACTCCAATCCGCCCTTACGGGCTCCATCGGCTACGGCCTTCACCCGTCCGTGATACGGATACCCCCCTCGGTCGAAAACGACCTTCTTGATTCCGGCTGCAGTAGCCCGTTCGCCCAGCAATTTGCCTACCGCAAAGCTGGCAGCGACCTTGCCCTCACCTTCGGCGACAACCTCTTTCGCCTGGTCGCTCAGCCCGATGAGCGTCCGGCCCCCATCGTCGTCGATGATTTGAGCGTAGACATGCTTGAGCGAACGATAAACTGCGAGCCGTGGGCGATTCTCTGTCCCCCGGATCTTCTTCCGCAAGCGCAAATGACGACGATAACGCCGCTCGCCCCGGGTCTTCGGCTTATGTATTGGCCTCATGCCT
>Ga0114950_10000431_pt1 | contig 28363 bp, 23 predicted proteins | sample N075metaG_FD_83503 | JGI IMG/M metagenome (GOLD analysis project Ga0114950, IMG submission 83503) | Deep subsurface microbial communities from Kermadec Trench to uncover new lineages of life (NeLLi) - N075 metaG | ecosystem: Environmental > Aquatic > Marine > Ocean trench > Sediment | place... | reverse complement strand
GCACGGCCTCGAACACGTTGAGGTCCACCTCCAGGAGCAGGAATGCCGGTTGCGCATAGAGCTCGACCAGGTGCGTGCGGACGCCTGAGACCTCCAGGCTCTTGAATAACTCGAAGAGGGCCGCGGGCGGCATCGTGATCCCGGCGTCGACTGCGCCCAGACCAAGCGCCAACTCGCCGCTGGGCAATCGCTGCGCGGACGCCCCGGCGGTCGTCGGGCGCACAGACTCGTTGCCATCGCACGCCACCAGCGTCCAGATCAACGCGATGAAAAGGAGGGGCCAGGGGCTCTTGTTCGCGATCAACGACGCTCCTATGTTCACGGCTTGACAAAGGCGAAACAAAACGTCCGCAACGTCCGGCATCATGACAGTTCAGCTACGATGAGTAAGTGACTTCTTAGACATTCCAGACTAGATTTTACGGGCACCTTTAGACCACACTCCAACTGGTTCGACAGATCGCAATTCGGGGGAATGAGCGGATGTTCACACTCGACATCGAGATACCGGGTCTCAAACAACAGTTCATTGCCGGCATCTGGCAAGGCAGCGCCAATCCCAACATGGTCGATGTGATTTCCCCCTCCACGGAGGAGGTGCTCACTCAGGTCGCCGCGCCGACGATAGAGGATGCCAATCTGGCGGTCGCCGAAGCGCGCGCCGCATTCGACATGGGACCATGGTCACTCATGTCAATAAATGAGCGCGTCCAGATCTGTGCGCGGCTGTGCGATGCCCTCGAAGCGAGGCTCACCGACATGAACCGCGCCTGGGCGTTCGAGTCCGGCGCGACCCTCGCCCACGGCGAGATGATCAACTCCGGCGCCGGGGTCGCCGTCTGGCGCAATGCCCTGGAGGTGGCGAGGGACCTGCCGTGGGAAGACAAACGTGGAGATACGCTGCTGATCCGTGAAGCCATTGGCACGGTGCTCGGCATCCTCACCTTCAACGGCCCGGTGGTACTGATGGGCATGAAGATCATCCCCGCGCTTCTAGCCGGCTGCACGGTGATCGTCAAGCATGCGCCCGAGTCGCCCCTCACCTCACGCCTGATCGCAGAAGCCGTTCGCGAGGCCGGCTTCCCCGAAGGAGTGGTCAGTGTTCTTGCGGCCGATACCGCAGTAACCCAACATCTGGTCGCACACAACGACGTCGATATGGTGGCCCTGACCGGCGGCACCGCCATCGGCGTCGACGTTATCAAGCGCACCGCGGATCGGCTGGCTCGAACAGCATTGGAGCTTGGCGGAAAGTCTCCGGCCATCATCGCTGAGGACGTGGACGTCGACGAGGTCGTGGATACTCTGGCGGAAGGCGCGTCGGGGTTCCTCGGACAAGTGTGCGTGAGCCTGTCGCGTATCCTTGCTCCTCGATCCCGCTACGACGAGATCGTGGAGGCTCTGGCCGAGCATTACGCATCGCTGAAGATCGGCGACCCCTTCGATCCGTCCACCGATCGAGGCCCCCTGGCCGTGGAACGCGCTCGGGACCGCGTCGAACGCTACGTCGCACTGGCTAAGGAACAGGGCGCGCAAGTCGTTACGGGTGGCCGACGCCCGGCCGATCTCGATCGAGGATGGTATTACCAGCCAACCCTGCTGGCCGCCGTGAACAATCAGATGACCGTCGCCCGCGAGGAGATTTTCGGTCCGGTAACCGTGGTCATCCCGTACGAGGGGATCGACGAGGCGGTGCGGATCGCCAACGACTCGCCTTTCGGGCTTGCAGCATCGGTGTACACGAAGGATAGAGATCTCGCCATGCGCATCGCAAGGCAGATCCGCGCCGGCAGCGTGGCGATCAACATGGCGGGTGTTTCGCTCACGCAGCCGTTCGGTGGATACAAACAATCGGGATGGGGGCGCGAATGTGGTCCCGAGGGGATTCTCGAGTTCACTCAGATCAAGCAGGTACTGCTCGGTGGCAGCTACCTCGAAGCCTGATCCACGACCACAAAACTACCTAGTCGCCTAAGCTATTCATGCTCCACACGAATAGCCCCGCTACAGGTCTGCCAGCGAGCAGACATCGCCATACTTGGCTTCGATGTCGTAAAGATTGGCACGATGCGCAACCGGGTCGCGATCGCCCACGGCATCGGCGATAACAATCGTCCGGTAGCCATGCTGGAGCGCGTCGACTGCGGTCGCACGCACGCAGCCGCTGGTGGTGAACCCCGCAACAACGAGGCTGTCTACGTCCAGGTCCCTCAACCATCTGTTCAGGTCCGTGCCAAAGAAACACGAGGCATGAGCTTTGCGAAACACTTGATCGTCGGCGGATACAGGTAGTCGGGAATCAATCAACACCTCAGCGCTGCCGGCAACGAGGGCGTTCAGTGCCGGTAGCTTTTCCCGGAACAACACCGCTTCGTCTTCAGATTCGTACCAGACCGTGGAAAACAAACGCGGCCACTTGGACCGTTGCGCGATTTCCATGAGTTCCCGTATGGCGGCAATCTCGTTGGCGAAATCGCTGCCCAACGGCGATTGCGGATCGGTGAACGCGCGGCTTGCGTCAACCACCAGCAGAGCGGGCCGCTGGCCAAGCCCCAGCGTGGTTTTTTGAAGTACGGCCACTGGAACCCTACGGCGCCTTCAAACTATTACCGCGGCGGGCAAAAACGGGTGTGATCGGAGCATCAAGACCGGTTTCCGCCTTGCAGCGTTTCTTAATTTCATCGATCGTGCCGCCGAAATCGAACAAGGGCACGCCAGATCGCGAAGCCCTGAGTTCGGCTCTCAGGCTTTCGGTCGCGGCCTCATCCACGTCACCCGATTCGTCACACACGACACCGTAGCGCCGCGCACCCGCGACCGATACCAGCCCGCGCTCGACATCTTTGCCTACCCGATCCGGCTGCCGGTCGAATGGGTCGCCCGCACCACCACCACCCCAGGTGTTGTAGTAGAGAATGTCGCCTTCCTTCACCTCGATCCGATCGCATTTTGAGGGCAGCAACTCTTCGGACCCATCGCTCCTCACGAGTAACTTTGTTCCCCTGCCTCCCGGTAGCCCGCCGTTTACTCCCCAGGGATAAGTAAGCCAGCGGTCATCGTGGATGGATATCTGGCCGTCCTCTAGAAACCGGTACCCCATACGAATTCCGTTGCCGCCACGATTGAGACCGGGGCCGCCCGAATCGACAATAGTCTCGTAGACCTCTATACGCAGCGGAAAGTATGCCTCGATGTATTCGTTTGGCACGTTGGTAAAACCGGGCCACAGCGAGTGGCCATCCGGTCCGTCACCCGTGGGCCGCCCGGGAATCCCACCGAATCCGATTTGAAACAGCTGGTACCACTCGCCGTCTTTGTCGTAGCCCGAGTACATGAGGTGGGGACTATCGGAAAACCCGGCCGCACACAGAAACTCCGGGTTTCCCTGGCCGAGCAGACCCGAGATGATGTCGAAGATTCTTCCGAGCGCGTGGGTACGGCACGACAGGGCCGCCGGACGTCGCGGTTTTAAGAGACAACCCTCGGGGATGCGCACTTCCATGTGGTCGTAGAAGCCGTCGTTGAACAGGATCTGCGGGTCGAACACCGAAATCATGAACGTTCCGCAGAACATCTTGAACATCTCTTCGTTTAACAGAAAGTTAATGGAGCCCGAGCTCTGCGGATCGGTGCCTTCGAAATCGAAAATGACCTTGTCGCCCTCGCGCCACATGGCACAGCGAATCTTGTATGGGCCCATCCCCATTCCATCGTCGCAGATGTAATCTTCGAACACCTGTTTGGTTTCCGGTACGGTGTCCTTGATGAGCTGCGTCATGGCCCGGCAGTTCCGCGCCAGCAGCTCGTCCATGGCTGAGTAGAACACGTCGTCGCCAAACCGCTCGGCAATTTCGATGCAGCGGCGCTCCGCCATGTTGCAGGCCGCAATCACGCCGTTGAAGTCGCCTTTGTTCCAGTGCGGCATGCGCGAGTTACGCAGCACGATTTCCATGATGTCTTTCTGAAACTCGCCTTTGCGGAAGATCTTCACGGGCGGCACGGCCACCCCTTCTTCGAATATTTCCCGGGCATCGATGGGTAACGAGCCCGGCACCTTGCCACCGATGTCGGTCATGTGCCCGAAATGCGCCGACCAGCATAAGTGCCGGCCGTCCTTGAATATCGGCTTCATCACCAGCCAGTCATTCAGGTGACTCACGGCCCCACCGCAGCTGTAGGGGTCATTGGTGAAGATCATGTCACCCTCTTCCAGAACGCCATCGTAAGCTTCCATGAAGCCGCCAATGAACGATCCGAACTGCCCGACCACCATTTTACCTTCTACGTTGGCGATCATCGGAAACGCGTCTCCCTGCTCGCGAATTCCGGGCGACATGGCCGTACGAAACAACGTTGCGTCCATTTCCACACGCGCATTGCGCAACGCGTTCTCCACGATATCCAGCGTGATCGGATCGACATCGACTCGGCGGAACGGTGTGTTGTTGGTCTGAACGATCTGTCCTGTCATGAGATCACCTGTTAGTTTCGCTTGTGGCCAAGCGGGCGGATGAGCAGATTGCCAACGTGATCTACCGTGGCCTGATGTTCGGGCAACACCAGGGTCGTGGCATCCATCTCCATGATCACCGCCGGCCCTTCGATGAGGTGTCCGGGGTAAAGCTTGCCCCGGTCATACAACTTGGCTGCGTGTTCGCGACCGTCGGCGAAGATCGTGTGGTCGCCCACCACGGCGTCCGCTACGTCCGCACCTCCGCCGCTAAACTCAGCCGGGGCAATATGGGTTTCCGGGCCCTCCACGACAACGCGCAGATTGACGAACTCCTTTTGCGCATCCAGAGCAAACGTGAACAGCTGCTCGTGCAGGCGATCGAATTCTTCGGAGATGGCAGCAAAGTCACCGCTGCGAAGTTCTTCTGCGCTGGTGTTTACGCTAAGTACAAGGCCTTGGCCGCTGTAGCGCAGGTCCACCTGGAACTGCGCGGTAATGTCTGCGTCGGTCACCTGAGAGTCCCTGCCGTCCGCACCCTCCGCCAACATGGCGTCGCGCGCCAGCCGTTCCAGCTGTTCCAACTCGTCGATGATGACAGCGCTTTGAATGTCATTGAGTTTGGAGATGAGCGTGCGTGATGCTTCATCCCGCAGGCGGGTCGTCGCATCCCCATAGGCGCAAAGTACGCCAGGACCCGGGGGCACGATGACCGGCCAGGCCTGGGTCAGGATGCCCAGCGAGTTAGCGTGCAGCGGTCCGGCACCACCGAATGCGATCAAAGAGAAGTTGCGGGGATCGTAGCCTTTCTCTACCGATACCAGGCGCAGGGCACCGAACATATTCTCGTTGACGATCTTCACGATGCCCTCGGCTGCCTCCAGCAGCGAAAGACCCAGGGCATCAGCAATCTGACGCACCGCCTTCTCGGCCTGCTCGCGACTAATCTGCATATCGCCGCCGAGGCGCTGCACCGTGGGCAGGTAGCCGAGCACGACGTTGGCGTCCGTCACCGTAGGCCTGTCACCACCCATGTCATAGGCGGCTGGCCCCGGCACGGCGCCAGCAGAATCCGGGCCAACCCGCAACGCGCCGGTCAGCTCCGGGACATAAGCAATGGAACCACCGCCCGCGCCCACTGATCGTACATCAAGCGAACTCGCCCGTACGTTGACATCGCCGACCGTCGTTTCGCGTCGGACGAGCGCCTCACCGTGCTCGATCAGCGAGACATCCGTAGACGTACCGCCCATGTCGAAGGTCAGAAGATCCTCGAAACCCGCCTGACGCCCGATCCAGAGTGCACCGGCTACACCGCCGGCCGGACCGCTCATAAGCAGGTTGACCGGATACTTGGTAGCGGCGGCGGCGGTAGACAGCCCGCCATCGGAACGCAGGATCGAAAGCTTGGGCGCGTTCATGCGTTGATCCAGCTCACGTTGCAGGTTGTCGATGTATTTCGACACCTCAGGCTTCACGTAGGAGTTTGCGACCGTGGTTATGGTTCGTTCGTACTCCTGCATCTCGGGAATGACTTCGCACGACAATGACACCGGAATCCCGGGCAGCTCCTGGGCCGCTATGGCGGCGACCTTTTGCTCGTTGACCGGGTTAGTGAAGCTGTTGATGAGGCAGACCGTGAGCGCTTCGATCTTTTTCAAACCGAGCGCCCGCAACGCTTTGCGTGTCGCCGCTTCATCCAATTCTTCAACCACCGAGCCGTCGGCCCCAATACGTTCGGGGATCTCGACCGTACACTCCAGCGGCGCCATGGGTTCGGACTTGTTGTAGACGACCCAGCCGCCCAACCCCCCGGGCACATAGGAACGGGCAATCTGCAGGATCTGCCGGTAACCGCGGGTAGTGACAAGCCCGACCCTCGCACCCCGGCCGGTCAGCACGGCATTGGTAGCGACGGTGGTTCCATGAGTGACCTGGGTGATCAGGCCCGCATCCACGCCTGCGTTGTCGCAGACCCGGGCAATGCCGTTCAATACGCCGATGGAGGAGTCTTCCGGGGTGGAGAGCACCTTGGCCGTGTGCACGGCGCCGCTTTGTGAGTCGATGAGCAGGACATCGGTGAAGGTGCCGCCGACATCCACGCCCAGTTTGTACGTCATTGCTGCGCCGCGCCGGCTGGCGCGCCCTGTGTTGTTTTACCGAGTTGCCATGCCAACGAGCGCCCACCCAGGTCATGGGCTACGAGCTTGCGGGCAAGCTCGATCACGTCCAACAATCGTGCCATATCGATACCGGTGTGGAAGCCCGCCTGCTCCAGCATCGAAGCCAGATCTTCGGTGGCCAGATTACCCGCTGCACCCGGGGCGAACGGACACCCACCAAGACCACCGATGCTCGAATCGAATTTGCGAATTCCGCACTCCAAAGCCTGCCACGCGTTCGCAAGCGCAAGCGCGCGGGTGTCGTGAAAGTGCGCCGAAAGCCTGTCGGCCCCGAACGCGGCCACCAAGCGCGAAAACAGGGATTTAACCTGGCGCGGGTTCGCCGCCCCAATCGTATCGGCCACGATGACCTCCACGGCGCCAGCGCTGAACATTCGGGCCGTTAGATCCTCAATGCGCGATTCCGGGACCAGGCCTTCGTACGGGCATTCAACGGCCACGGACACGTAAGCGCGTGGCTTGACCCCGTCTTCGCCCGCCCGACCAACGATTTCCTCGCAGACCCGAAGCGTCGTGTCCAGATCCATGTTGACGTTTTTCTGGTTCATAGTATCTGTCGCGGAAAGCACGACCGCCACGGATCGAATACCGGCTTTCAAAGCCAGCTCATAGCCCTTGTGATTGGGTACCAAAGCGCTGAAGTCTGCGCTGTTCAGATCCAGCGCCGCGACGACCTGTTCGGCGCCCGCCATCTTTGGCACTGCCGTGGGGCTCACAAAGCTCGCCACCTCCACCGCAGAGATGCCGGCAGCCACGAGCGCCTTGATCATTGCTGCACGGTCGGCCGGGCTGACGCTGCCCGGATCGTTCTGCAATCCGTCTCGGGGACCCACATCGTTGATGATCACGGTATCCATGGTCCTATTTGTCCTCTCGCTGCTCAGGTTACGCGATTACGCCTGCCTTCAGGCCCTTGCTGATCTCAGCTTTCGACATGCCCGCCCAGCTAGCAAAAACTTCTTGCGTGTGCGCACCCAGCAATGGTGGTGGGGTGAAACTCTCCGCTGGGGTTTGTGACAGCTTGATCGGATTGCCGGGCACCTTCACGCTTCCTCCCTCGGGGTGCTCGACGTCCACCACCATGTTACGGTGCAGTATCTGGGGATCGGCGAGTGCTTGGGCGACGTTGTTTACCCGGGCACACGGTATTCGAACACGTTCAAACTGCGCCAACCAGTCTTCAGCGGGGCCGGTCAGCAACTTCCTCTGGATCAATCCTTCTATGTACGCCTTGTTCTTCAATCGTTCAGGTGCCGTCGCAAAATCCGGATTGCACAGCTCATCGATGTCGAGCAGATCACACAAAGCAGGCCAGAACGTATCACCGATGACGGCGATGATGATCGTGTCGTCCGCCGTTTCAAACGTGTTGTAGGGGGTGTGCACGAAGTGACTGTTGCCGATGGGCCCGGGGATCTGCCCCGACAGCGTATACATCGTGGCCATGTAGTTGAGCATGCTCACCTGCACATCGAGCATGGAGATGTCCACATGCTGGCCCACGCCGGTGTGTGCGCGCGCCAGCAACGCCGCCTGAATTCCCATGACCGCAAACATGCCACCGCCCAGGTCACCAATTGGGATCCCCGCTCGGACAGCGTCTCCTGGCCCCTTTCCAGTGATGGACATGCCACCGCCAAGGCCTTGCACGATCTGATCGAACGCCGGACGCTTGTAGCTCGGGCCGTCCTCGCCAAAACCGGACACTGAACAGGTGACAATGCGCGGGTTGATCGGCGACAGCGTGTCGTGGTCGATGTGCAAGCGCTTGGTGACATCGGCTGAGAAGTTGTCCAGCACCACGTCGGCCGCCTTCACCAACGCGTAGAAGAAGTCTCTCCCGGACTCGGATTTGAGATCGATCGCTACGCTACGTTTGTTGCGATTGAGGGTAAAAAAATAGGCCCCCATGCCCTTGTAGGAGTTGTTCGGATCGGTCTCGAGCAAACGGCGGGTGCCTTCACCAGTGCCCGGTGGTTCCACCTTGACGGTGTCGCAGCCGAGGTCCGCGAGAATCATGCCGGCATAAGGACCTGACAACATGTGGGTCAAGTCGAGCAGGCGGATTCCTTGCAGGGGTTTGCTGAGGTTTTTGGCCATACGATCGAAGCTTCCGGGATCCGGCTGTGCCCGGCGCCGTCGCCGCCGGACACAGCTCCATTTTGATCAGCGCCCGCTAAAAGCGGTAGCTCACTTCGAGGCCATAGCGGCGCCGGGCGGCCGGATGGTCGAACGCGCCGCCGAATTCTGGTGCGGGAATCACTTCCTCGAGGTATTTCTCGTCCGTGATGTTGCGAGCAAACCCAATGACCGACCAGTTGTCCCCCTGGACGCCTGCACGCACATCGATCGTTTGATAGGAATCACGTTGCGCGTTTTCGAAATCGGCAAAACCCAGAGCGCCAGTACCCGGACCAAAATTGGGTAGTGCGATCTCGAACAACGGCGAGAATATCGTTGGCCGCAGACCTTTCTGCACGGTGTGGAACCAGGTCTTGCCCACGAACTGCGCATCCACGCGCGCAAAGAAATTGAAGTTGTCCCGCAGCGGCACGTTCAGTTCGGCGCCAATATTGAAGGTGAACTCGGGCGTATAAGGCGCTTCGTTGCCCACGGTATCGGGCCGCGCAGAGTTCTCCTTGATCTCGGTTTCAATGATGTTCGCGCCACCATACACGCTGATGTAGTCATTGACCCTTGCCGAGGCGGCCAGTTCGAATCCGTAGATTTCAACTTCCTCGATGTTGGAAACCACGCGCAGCAGCCCGAAGGTACCCACGAAAAACTCGAAGAACTGCATATCGTCGACCTTGACGTAATACGCAGCACCCTCAAGCTGCAGCCGACCATCGAGCAATTGCGATTTGAAGCCGACCTCGAATGAGCTGGAGGTCTCTTCATCGAAGTCATCGTTGATGCTCGGCAGAGGCACACCGAGGTCGTCCGCAAAGAACACACCCACACCGCCGTTGATGAAGCCGTTGATGAAGATGTCCACGGTCGCGGCGCTGCCCTGATTGTTGAAGCCACCGGCCTTGAAACCCTTGCCCCAGCTGCCGTACAGGGTGAGATCTTCGGTTGCATCCCAGGTCAGCGCGATCTTCGGCTGCAGCTCTTCGAAGGTTTTGCTCTTGTCGGGGATCACGCCGCTGGGGTTGATCAGATCGCTCAGCCCGGGATTGAGCGGGTCATTGAACATACCGTCGAAGTTGAGGTCGATGACCGTGGAGGTCAGGTCCGTGGGGACCAGATTGCTCACATCGCGTTCTTCGTGGTCGTAGCGTAGCGCAAACGAAATTTCGACATCATCCGTCACGTCGTACTCGATCTGACCGAATACCGCGAACACCTTGCTTTCGAAGTCGTCGAACACGAGCGCCTCGGTACGGTTGGGTCCCGTGGGCTGCAGCAGGCCGCGAATCGGGTCGCTACCGCTGTCGGTATTCAGCGACACGCCAACCTGCCGATCGATGCTCAGGTAGTAAAACCCGCCCATCCAGCGCAGCTGTTGATCACCGGGGGAGGCCAACCGGATCTCGAAGCTGATGTCTTCCTGATCACGTATCTGCTCCTGGATACCGTCGCACGTGGTCGGGGTATAGGGCCCGAAGAACGAACCGGAAAAGTCCGGGGTGAAGATAATCCCGATCGGACTGGTCCCGAGAATCTGTGGCGCCGGCAGCGTGATGCCTTGCGCATTCAGATCGGTCGTCGACTGCAGGCAGGCCGAGTCACCGTTGAAGAAGCCAAATACGGCCGAAGTGCCATCGGCAATAAAGTCGTTCTCGATATCGCTGTAGAGAAGCCAACCCGTCAGCGTGCCCCAGTCGAGCTCATAGTCGGCCTTGATCGAGAACTCAAAAGCCTGCTGGTCGTTGTCGGATACTACGTTGGGTTGGAAAACGAAATCGTGGTCGTTCACATCCTCGTTCGCCAGCGGCGAGTTGAAGCCGTCGGCAAAAGCCGGTAGATGAAAGGTTGCGTTGAAGGTAATGGATGAGGCGTCCACTTCGCCGTAGCGCATTTTCATATCAACGGACAGTTTTTCCGTTGGCTGCCACAGCAGCCGGCCGTCGATGTCGTAGTTTTCGAAACGATCGACAATAGCGCTGCCGTCCTGAAACTCGTTGCGGAAATATCCGTCGGTATCGCGCCAGGTACCCGACAGACGGAACAGTAGTTCGTCTTCAATGATCGGCCCGCTTATCGTGCCTTGAAGAAAAAAGCTGTCATCGTTGGCGTAGCTGGATTTGAACCCGCCCGACAATTCGTCGGTGGGGCCCTCGGTGGTGACAATGATCGCACCGGCGGCAGCGTTACGCCCGTAAATGGCGCCCTGGGGTCCTTTGAACACCTCGATCTGTTTCAGATCCGGATATTCCCGGTTGAAGGCGGCCGGGTTGGTATGCAACACGCCATCGACGATGTAGGCGAAGCTGTTCTCAGCATCCCGGGCACCGTTGATGCCGCGAATATTCACCTGCGTGTCGCCAACTTCCGCGGCGTTCACCAACGTGACACCCGGCGTAAGCTTGAGGAAATCCGCCACCCTTTCGATCCCAGCCCCCGCAATCGTGGATTGTGTAATCACCGTCACGGAACCGGGTACGTCCTGCACGCTCTCTGTGCGCCGTCGCGCAGTCACCAGGACCTCCTCGATGACGAACCCGTCACTCTGGGCTTGACCCGCCACCGGCATGCCAACGGCTGCCGAAATGAAACCTGTAACCATCCAATAGATTGATCGATTCATAAAAGCCTTCCAGGTGCAGGAAAAATTGCCTTTGACCACACTAGCTGCAGCGCGCGCAACCAGGCAGATGTTAACCAAGGGGATATGGATTGTATACATTCCTGGTATATGATACCAATCCCAATTCATCGTTGATAATCGTCTAGTGCCATGTCGCGCGCCGTCGAAATCGCCTATGAAAGAGTAAGACAAGCGATATTGTCCGGTGCGTTCGCACCCGGCGACCATCTCAAAGAGACCGACCTGGTGGCGTATTGTGGCGTCAGCCGCACGCCGGTGAGATCGGCTTTGAATCGACTCGCGGCCGACGACCTGATCACGCTTCACCGCAATCAGGGCGCGCGCGTCAAAGAGTGGCCGGCGGACGACGTCGACGACCTTTTTGCGTTGCGCGCACTGCTCGAAGGTTACGCCGCCGCTCGCGCGGCCGAGCATATCTCATTGAAACAATTAGATAAAATACGAACTGCCATTGAGGAAATGGACGCGGTACTGATCGGTAAGAAACCCCTGGCAGCCAAGACCAGCGAATTTCTACGCCTGAATACCGTGGTACACGCATCGATCTGGGAGGCCTCGGGCAGCGCTCGATTACAAAGCATGCTCAGCAAGCTGGTGGAGCAGGCGCTTCAGGTTCGCACCGCTGCGACGTTCACTCTGGAGCGGATCGCCGAATCGCATCACCACCACCAGGAACTTCTAAGCGCCCTTGTCGCCCGCGACAGCCTGTGGGCAGAAGCCATCATGCGCAGCCATATCCGCGCGGCCCAGGCTTCGTTGAAGCGGCCGGTTGACTAGCAGTTTGTATACAATTTTGCGGTCATTCGGGGCGCGGGCCCCCGGGGCGCGGGTCGCCGGGGCGCGGGTCGCCCAGCGCTCGTGATTCCCCGGAGACCTGCACCAGGTTCATATCATAGATCTGCCAACCCACGCCCGGCGTATAGCGCACCTCGTCGACGTAGGTACCGATGAACACCCAGAGATCCTCGGTGCCCGCGTGCCACGCCTGCAGATAGCTCGTCATAGAGGCCTCACCGCTGAGGATTTCCCCTGCACCATCCTGGCGCAGTTCGTGGATCTCCACGATCTGTGTGCCGATGAGGTGTTGCGTCGCCACGTAGTCCTTCAGCGCTGAGTGGGCGACGTCCACCCACCCATCGGGACCCGCTGCGTCGAGAGGGTCTGCACCCGCACCCGAGACCTGAATTTTTGCGTCAGGGGTAAAGATCCGATGGTAGATTTTCCTACCTTCAGCGATCGACTCGGGCGTATTCACCCCAAGCAGGTCGGTCGCCTTGGCGTACCAGCGACGCAGGTACTCGATCTCCTGTCGGGCAATGGCCATCGCTCCGGCTGTGGCTTGCGCCCCACCACTCTCTTCAGAAACCGCTGCCGAATCTGCCGCCATTGCGACTCCTCCCATGGTTAAAGTTATCAATATCAATCCCGCGCGCAGCAGGTTAGCCAGCAACCACCGTCGGTTCAATGTCATTACCCGGGCCACGCGGCAAGATAAAAGTCATGGTCCGTCTGCAGAATCTCCTGAATCTCGATCAGGTTGCCGTCCGGGTCCCTGCCGTAGGTCGCCCGAATGGGGCCACCGCCGAAATCCGGCGGCGGGCAATTGAATTTCACGCCGGCCTTCACCAGCCGTTCGTACTCCGCATCGATATCGGTCACGTCGATACAGAAATGCGTGTAGCCATGATCGCAGGCTGGCCGCTCGGGATCACCCGGGCGCGGCGTCGGTGATTCATACTCAAAGAACTCGAGGTAGGCGTTGCCGAGCCTGAGCATCGCTTGGCGACACGCCGAATTCTTCAATCCAACAATCTCATCGATGACGTCCGAGCCTTGCGACCAACCTCCCTCGTAGACAATCTGCGCACCTATCACGTCAACATAGAATGCAACGATGCGATCCAGGTCCGGCGTGGAAACGGCGACATGGTGTATCCCACGAATCATGATTTCCCCCCTCAGGTCGAGATACCCCGACATTACCATTTATCCCAGCTCATGGGTTCGCTATACAATCGAGCCGAACGACATAATCTTGCGAGGGACAAATCAAGCGGGCAGGAACCGGCGAGCACGAAAATCGTAAATCTGGCGCATGATGGCGAGCTGATCGAAAACGGTCAGTCTTCAACGATGCCGTTTTTTCCCACCCTCCAGTGACGAATTTCTTTCATTACCGTATCGCTGCACCCGGAGATCGGCCTGTGCCTTGTGGCCCGCGAAACCCTCGAGCTCACATAGTCGCGAGCAGTATTCACCGATGATCGCTGACGCCCCAGGGGTTACGCGCTGGTACGTACAGGTTTTAATGAACTTGCCGACCCAAAGGCCGCCCGTATAACGAGCCGCCAATCTGGTAGGCAACGTATGGTTTGTACCGATTACTTTGTCGCCGTAAGCAACGTTTGTTTCCGGGCCGAGAAAAAGCGAGCCGTAGTTGGTCATGTTCTCGAGAAAAAAGTCCGGGTCTTGGGTCATGACTTGCACGTGCTCCGAGGCGATTCGATCGGCTTCGGCAAGCATCTCTTGCCTGGTGTCGCAAACGATGACCTGGCCGTAGTCGCGCCAGGCCTGGCCCGCGACTTCGCTCGTCGACAAAGTTTTGAGCTGTTTTTCGATTTCGGCTTGCGTGTCTTTGCCGAGTTGTTCGCAATCGGTTAGCAGGATGGCTGGTGAAGTTGGCCCATGTTCTGCCTGCCCAAGAAGGTCGGTCGCCGCCATCTCTGCATCACATGTGTCGTCTGCTATCACCAGCGTCTCAGTTGGCCCCGCCAACAAGTCGATGCCAACCCTTCCGAACAACTGCCGCTTCGCTTCCGCGACGTACGCATTACCCGGTCCGACCAACACATCTACCGGCGTGATCGATTCGGTGCCGAGCGCCATTGCGCCAACCGCCTGCACACCACCAAGGCAGTATATTTCTTGCGCGCCTCCCAGGTGCATTGCGGCCACGATTGCGTCGTGCGGCTTGCCATTGTGCGGTGGTGCGCAGGCGATAATACGTTTCACACCGGCAACCTTCGCCGTTACCACACTCATATGAGCGGACGCCACCATCGGATAACGCCCGCCCGGAACATAACAACCTACGCTGTTAACAGGAATATTCCTGTGGCCAAGCACAACGCCGGGAAACGTCTCTTCTTCGACGTCCAGCAACGCCGCGCGCTGTATCTTTGCGAATTTTCCGATCTGTGCCTGAGCGAATTTGATGTCTTCAAGCGTTTGCTCGGGGACTCGGGCAACGCACGCCTCGACTTCCTCAACGGTTAGTCGAAAACTCTCCGGTGAATAGTTGTCGAATTGTTCCGAGAACTCCCGAACGGCCACATCGCCCCGCGCTGTTATATCGGCAAGGATTTTTTCAACCGTTGCCCGGACTTTTGCATCGATTTCTTCAACGGCTTCTGCACTGATGCCGGACTTCAACACCCTGATCACTATCTGATCCTCGCTAGACTAGTCATGATCTCGGTTGAGAACACGCGCTACATCGTTAGCCGATGCAGCCTCGAGTTCCTCATAGAACTGCAACAGCAGCGCTTTGTTCTCCTGATAACTCTATTCTTCCAAACCGCGACTTCGAATGCAAAAATCTTATAACCATGAGGACTGTAACGCGTACCCCGGTTGAAGAGGTGACGTATCTGGACAGATGAGGTTCTGGTTCACGGGTCTGCTCTGGTTACCACGGCAGCAATGTGCCATCCGCGTGCCGGAACTCGGGCGGCGTGTCGGGACCCAGCCGATCCATCTGCGCCACCAAGCCTGCGGCGGCCTCGGCTGGCTTGGTGTACTCATCCCAGTGGGGTGCCCCTTTGGTCATTGCGGTCGCAACGGTTCCGGGGTGCAGCAACACTACCCGCACGCCTCGGGGTTCGAGTTGGTGATAAAGATTCACTCCCAGCATGTTTGCCGCCGCCTTCGACATCCGATAGCCGTACATGCGCCCGCTGGCGTTGTCGCCGATGGAGGCCATGCGGCTGGTGACGATCCCGACCTTTCCGCCGGGCTGCAGGTTGGCTTCTAAAGCGCATATCGTGCGAAGCGGTCCGAGTGCGTTCAGGTCGTAGTCGGCGAGCATTTGCGCGTAGTCGAATTGTCCCCAGCGATCCAATGAACCGCGGCCGGCCACGTGGACCAGCACATCGATCGGGTGATCGGTCAACGCGGCGGCGAGTCGCTGCACTGCGTCATCGTCCGTGACGTCGATGTCGGGCACCACCCGAACGTCATCTTCCAACTCGGTACCGGTGTCAAGACAGATCGCGGCGACCACATCGCCGCGTCGGTGATAGATGTTTGCCATTGCGGCACCGATGCCCCGGTCGGCGCCGATAATCACCACGTTAGCCATCGTTGGGTCCCTCCCTCGGTATATGACATTCTTGTCGACTCAGACACCCAAACACAATCTGCATATGATGCTCCGCGGTGGAGATCAACGATTTGACTCGAGATTTCGATCATCTAGGTAAATGGGAGGACTGACCATGGACTTTGAACCGAGCGAAAAGGTAGTGGCGCTGCGTGCCAGGCTAGTGTCGTTCATGAACGAGTACATCTATCCACGCGAACTCGACTACGGGAACTGGGTTGAAGACCCGGAAAATGCCTGGCAATACCCACCGTGGTTCGAAGATCTCAAAGACAAAGCCAAGGCTGCGGGCATCTGGAACTGGTTCCTGCCCAGAGATTACGAGGAGTTCAGTCCCGGGCTATCCAACCTCGAGTTCGCGCCGCTCATGGAACTGATGTGTCACGTGCCCTGGGCCCAGGAGGTATTCAACTGCAGCGCCCCGGATCGAGGCAATATGGAGGTGCTGGCCCGCTTTGGCAGCCCCGAGCAACACGACCAGTGGTTACAGCCACTGCTTAACGGCGAAATCCGCTCGGCTTTTTCGATGACCGAACCGGCCGTTGCATCGTCGGATGCGTCCAATCTCCAAACCACCATCGTCCGCGATGGGGACCAGTACGTGATCAACGGCCGCAAGTGGTTCACATCCAACGCGTTCAACCCGTTGTGCAAGCTGTTCGTCGTGATGGGTAAAACCGACCCGAGCGCCGCTCGCCACAAACAATTTTCGATGATCCTGGTGCCGAAGGACACTCCCGGCATTACGCTCGAGCGACACGTTCGTGCGTTTGGCGGCGTACATTCTCCGGGCGGGCACGCACAAGTGCTCTACGACAACGTCCGGGTACCTGCTGAGAACCTGTTGCTCGGAGAAGGTCGCGGATTCGAGATCGCCCAGGGACGCCTCGGGCCGGGTCGGTTCCAGTACGCGATGATGTTTGTTGGCATGGCTCAGCGATGCCTGGATCTCATGTGTCAGCGCGTCGATGCGCGTGAGGCTTTCGGCGAGAAGCTCTCCGAAAAGACAAGCATTCAACACGACGTTGCTCGCTCGCGTTGTGAGATCGAGCAGTGCCGCTTACTGGTGCTCGCGGCTGCAGACAAGATGGACAAGTTCGGGCCCAAGGGCGCCCGGGACTACATTTCCATGGTCAAGATCGTCGCGCCGAACATGTGTCAGGCGGTAGCTGACCGAGCGTTGCAAGCCCATGGCGGGATGGGAGTGACACAGGACACACCGATCGCGGGCATATTCCTGACCGCCCGTTACTGTCGCATTGCAGACGGTCCCGACGAGGTGCATATGTCGCAACTAGGCAGACGCACCATTCGGGACGCGTTGTGATCCTGGGTTTTGTTGCTCAATCTCGCGACTTCTTCTCGACGTGTCTGCTTTGATCAGGCCGAAGAATAGTTCATGGAAGCCGCTGCGCGCCATCAGCGGCATCATCACGCCGAGATGGCCAGTACGGTCTATCTAGGCGTGGGCGGCGTAAATGGGGTGCCTGCCCGTCTCGTTGCCAGACGCGGAAACTGTGGCGGGCCGTTTCGACCGTAAACTCGTCAGCCCTACACCATCGGCGTCCACCGACTCCGACCTGGCGATGGCGCGCGAGTCACTAGGCCCGACACTGGCGCGGGTAAATCTCCAGCCGCGCAGCATGGCAATGACAACCGGCGCCCACTCGCTCATGCTACAGAGAAGGTGAGGAAAATTTTGAATGTCGCTGTCTGTCATTGGCGCCGGCTATGGGCGCACCGGGACCCTGTCGCTCAAGGCCGCGCTGGAGCAATTGGGCTACCTGAAGTGCCATCACATGATCGAGGTGATCAACGACCCCGAGCAGGTCACCGGCTGGATGGCGGCCGCCCTCGGTGAGTCGGTCGATTGGGATGCCCTGCTGCAGGGATACCAGGCTGCCGTGGACTGGCCGGCGTGTCATTTTTATCGAGAGTTGGCGGACTATTACCCCAACGCCAAGGTCATACTTACGGTGCGCGAGCCTTTGGCGTGGTTTAACAGCATCTCCAACACAACACTCAGGATTATCAAGCGAAACATGGCCAACGACCCCGATGGGCAGAACCTTGGGACTGAACTGGTCGTCAAGGCGGCGTTTCAAGGCGAACTGAACAACCCGGATCACGCTGTGGCCATGTTCAATCAACACACCGCAGAGGTGAAAGCCAGCATCGAGCCCCAGCGCTTGCTCGTCTTCGATGTGCGTGAGGGCTGGGAACCGTTGTGCGCGTTTCTGCAAAGACCGATTCCTGAAGGAGACTTCCCGAAAACCAACTCACGGGATGAATTCGACGACATTTTCTTTGGGAACGAATCAGCATGAACACCCTGAACGACAAAACGGTTGTGGTCACGGGCGGCGCACGCGGGATCGGCAAGGGGCTCGCCCGCGCCTGCCTGGCCGACGGCGCCCGGGTAATCATCACCAACCTGGATGTGGACGTCGCCGCCCGGACCGTTGAGGAGCTATCGGAGCTGGGAGACATCCGAGCGATACGTTGCGACGCAACAGACCGAGCCGCCGTGGATGATCTGTTCGAGAATATCTGGGCTGACGAAGGGCCCGTGGACGTGGTCTTCAGCAACGCTGGGGCCGGAACCATGACCAAGGTCGTGGATACGCCGATTGACGAAGTGCACCAACAGTTTTCCACCAACTTCGACTCCGCCATCCACCTCGCCCAAAGTTACGTGCCGCGTATGGTCGAGGCAGACCGACCCGGCCACATCATGTTCACCGGATCGGAACATTCGTTGGTCATGCCATCCGGTAACGCCGATCTGGCCATGGGCATCTACGGCAGCACCAAGCATGCGCTGCTCGTGATTGCCGAGTGGCTGCGTTACGAACTCAGAGACGCCAACGTAGGTGTCAGCGTGCTCATGCCGGGGCCGGTTCTCACCGAAAGTTTGGCGGCCACGTTTGATGCTCTGGCGAGCAATCCAAGTGATCCCGGGCTGCGCGCAACGTTTTCCGAATCCGCCGAGCAATCCCTTCGCGATCGGTTCATTTCCACGCAGCAATGCGCCGAGATCGCTCTACGCGGGTTGCAGCTGGGGTTGTTCTTTGTTCCGACGCAGCCCCACATCATGGACGATGTCGATGCCCGCTATCGAGAACTGAGCGCGGCGTTCGATGCGCTCGGGATCAAGCCAAAAGCGCCGTAGGCGCGGCTAGCTCTGGGCGAGGTGCGAATCCGAATCGGTGGCGGGCCCGGGCACGTTCGATACCCACACACACATCTGCGGATCGCTTTGGCGCATCTCGCCCGAGATCCAGCGACCGTCGGGCTTGAACACACCTCGGCGGTCGCCGTCGGCGACCACGACATTACCGTCTGCGTTCAGCGCGTAGATGGCACCGGTAAACGCATGCTTCGATCCCCCGCTCACGATCCTTCCTCCACCCATTCCGTGAGTTTGTGGTGTAGCCAGCGAACCTTGGACTCTTGGTAGTTGGCCAGCGTAAAACCGGATTTGTAAGTCGCCTCGAGACCAAGCTGAACCTTGGGCATGTTGAAGGCGTCCTGATCGAACACCCGCCCCAGGAAGCCCAGAGCAGAAGACCAGCGTTCGTCCTCTTTGAGCCAGTGAACCTCGGCAGGTGGCGGCCGCTGGCCCTGGAAGGGGGCGAGCATGATGCACTCCATAATGGCCGATCGATGATCCAGCCCATTGGGGCGGAATCGATAAACGATCTTGTTGAAAGCCCCCCAGGGGTGGAAATTCGGAAACAGCGTGTAGTCGAGGTTGTCCACCATTTCTGCGTCACAATACTCATCAACCAGGTCCCCAGCCCCGGGGCGCAGGGTCTCCCGGCTCATGTCCGCACCCCATGCCCGTGCCGACATGCCCTCGGGCAACGGCGGCACCTCGGCGCCCTCCGGGATATCGAGCATTGCGCGCACGATGTCTTGATCGGACACCCCGTCGCCGACCAGCGGGCTGGACGTAAACGACGGCGTGATCACCCGTGCACAGTTTTCCCACAGATCGACCTGGCTGTTGACATCGCCGATGGCCTTCAAGATCTGCGGGTGCGTGCCGCTCACGTGATAGGCCTCGCAGAACGCCTCCTGGACGATCTTCCAGTTGGCAGGCATGATCTTTGCCACGTGCGCCTGCTTGTAGAGCTTGCTCAGGTCCCAGCGCTCAAACTGCCCTGCTAGGTCGCTGATGAACTCGGCAAACGGCGCGCAGCTCTGATCGGGATTGATGAAAACGAACCCCCCCCAAGTGGCGGTGGGAATCTCCGGAAGAGAAAACTCCGCATCCCTTACGTGGGGGAAGTCCCAACGCGCCGGTACGTGCTTCAAGCATCCATCGAGGTCCCAGGTAAAACCATGGAAGGGGCACCGCAGTTCGGTGGCGCGCCCGTCGAACTCCTTAAGCATGCGACCGCGATGCAGGCAGGCGTTGGGGTAGGTTTTGATTGTGCCGGTCTCGGTGCGCACCACGAGGAACGATAACCCCACGATGTCGTACCGATGATGATCTCCGGGCTCGGGAATATCCTCTTCGCGGCACGCGAACTGCCAGACACGGCGCCACAGCCGTTCGGCCTCGAGTTCGGACCACTCCTTGGAGATGTAGCGCTCCACGGGGATATCGGCATCGCCGAGATCTTTGGGAGATTGCAACCGCAGCACATCAGGTACGGGGTGGGTATCCTGGTCGAGCAGTTCCTGGTAGGAAATGCCAGGTGAGCGCTCCATGGTATCCGGATCAAGATCTCTAACTGCCTCAGCCATAGCTACCTCCGCAATGTCTTTGCAAAAGGGTCCCCCGGGTGTTCGGGCATGTCAAGTAGTAGCCGCAACGGGAGCCGAATCCACGTCCGGGCGCCCGCTCCTCGCCAGTTCCTTAAAGAACGCGATCCGATAGAACACGGGCACGGCTACCAGGGTCAACAAGGTTGCAAAGGCAAGTCCACCCATGATGCACACGGCCATTTCGCGAAAAAAGGCATCCGCCAGCAGTGGCGACATGCCCGCGATGGTCGTACCCGCCGTCAACATAACCGGGCGCAGCCGGCTCACGCACGCCGCTGCGATGGTGGCGAGACTCGCCCCGACCTCGGCCACCCGTTTGTCAATCTCGTCCACGAGCACGATACAGTTCTTGATCAACATGCCGGACAGGCTCAAGAATCCGAGGAACGACGGAAATGTGAACGGCAGATCCGTCGCCAACAGGCTGATCACCACGCCACAAACCGTCATCGGCACGGTCAGCCAGATGACCAGCGGTTGCCGTAGCTTACCGAACATCAGGACGGTGATGAGCAGCATGATACCGAACGTCAGAGGCACCTTGCGCAGCAGCAAGCGCTGTGCATCCTGACTCGACTCATACTCGCCCCCCCACTCAAACCGATACCCCAGCGGCACCTCGATGGCTTCAACGTCGTGGCGTATCTTCTCGAACGTCCGCGTCACGTTGTGACCCAAGGGTGCATTTGCCAGGACGCTCAGGGTTCGCACGCGGTTGCGCCGATAAATGGTGTTGTCTTCAGCCAAGAGCTCGAAACGGGAAACGATCTGCGACATCGGAATATGTGCCTGTTGAGTCGGGCTCCAGACCAGCCGGTCGGGCAGCCCGCCCACATCCAATCGCTCGTCGCGCGGCGCGCGGGCGACGATCGGCAGCAGCTTGTCTGCGTCTCGAAACAGCCCGATCTGTACGCCATGTGTTGCCATCGCGAGGGCCTGGGAGACATCTGCGCGGCTGATACCGGCAACCCGTGCGCGCACCGCATCGAAACGCGGAACAATCTGCAACTCCGGCTGCCGCCAATCGGTTTTACGATCGATGAGATCGTGGGCCAGATAGACATCCAGGACCTCGCCCGCCAGCGTCCTCAGCACCACCGGGTCGGGGCCGGAAAGGCGCGCTTCGATTTTGGACGGGCCACTGGGGGTGAATTCGGAGCGGCGTATCTGCAGCTGCGCATCGAGCGTTATGGCGCTTAGCTGATCGCCAATCCGCTGCATGACCACATTCATCGTTTCGATGTCCGCCACCCCTACTACCACGTGGGCGTAGGCCGGATTCGGCTGTTCCGGCCTTATCATGGTCGCGTAGCGCGTCGGGCCGCGGCCGATGAAGCTGGTAACATGCTTCACGTCCGGATCCTGCCTCACAGCGCGCTCAAGACGCTCGAGCTGCGAAGAGGTCGTGTGAATGTCGGTGCCCTGTGGCAGGTAGTAGTCGATGTAGAACTCTGGTGTGCCGGTTGCCGGGAAAAAGCCCTGTTTGACGAATCCGGACCCCCAGAAACAAACTACCGTGATCCCCACGATGACCAGCGCCGCCAACCAAGATCGGCGCAAGCCGAACTCGATCAGCTTCCGATAAGGTGCATAACCCCAACCCGCGTACAGCTCGTCCGGTCCTGACACCCGCTTCTGAACCAGCAGGTAGCTACCCAGAAGCGGCACTACGGTGATCGCGAGAACCCAGCTCAAGAGAAGCGAGATCCCCACGACCTGAAACAATGAGCGCAGAAAATGGCCGGATTTGTCGGCGGAGAGCCCGATTGGCGCGAAGGCCAATAACCCGATGACGGTCGCGCCCAGCAGCGCATACTGTGTGCGTCTTGCGGATCGTGCAGCCGCCTCGATCGGAGTCAGACCACGCCTCACGCCGATCACCATGCCTTCTGCAACCACGATGGCGTTATCCACCAGCATTCCCATCGCGATCATGAGTGCACCGAGTGAGATCCTCTGCAACTCGATGCCAGCGAACGCCATGATGCAGATCGTACCCATCACGGTAAGCAGCAAAACGCTGCCGACCACCGCGCCGGCGCGCCACCCCATGAACACGCACAACGTGGCGACCACGGTAACAACCGAAAGCATGAGATTGCGCATGAAATCGGCGATTGCGCGGCTCACAACTTCGTGTTGCCGATAGATGGGAAGGACCTCGACGCCCAACGGTAGCTCGCCCAACAGCTCGGCCATCCGCGCGTCGACCGCTTCACCAACTTCGACAACGTTCAAGCCTTCAACAACCGAGACGCCCACGGTGAAGACCCGTTGGCCGTTGTGGCGAATAATGTGCTGCGGCACCTCCACCGAGGAACGGGAGATCGTGGCGATCTCTGCAAGCCTGATGATCTCGGTCGACCCAGGTCGACCGATGCGCATGTCGCCCACGGCTTGCACGCTGTCGAACGCCAGCTCGGGTGCGATGCGAATCCGCCGCTCACCGTAGGCCACCGATCCAGCTTCCACGATCTGGTTCTCCCGGGAAATGCTGGAGAAAACTGCGTCCAGGGGCAGTCCCAGGCTGACCAGCCGTTCGTGGTCGATCTCCACGTAGATGGCTTCATGGGGCTCTCCCGCGGTATGAACCTTGGCAACCCCGCTCACCTGCTTGATCCCCGTGGCGATGTGGCGCGATATGTCGTGAATGTCCGCTGGCGAGTAGTCCGGGGCGGATATTGCGTAGAGGATGCCATAGACGTCACCGAAGTCGTCTTCAACGAGCGGAACGCCGGCGCCCGGTGGCAAACGCCCGGCTGCCTCACTCACACGTCGACGCAACTCGTCCCAGATCTGCGGAATCTCCGCTGCACCGAAGTGTTCAAGCAACTCCACCTGAACTTCGGAGCGCCCGGGCACAGACTTGGACGTCATGAAATCCAGATACGGCAGCTCCTGTAGCGCCGCTTCGATGACATCAGTGATTTCCTGTTCAACTTCTACCGCGGACGCACCCGGATACGTGGTGATGATGTAGGCGTTCTTGATCGGAAACACTGGATCTTCCAGGCGTCCAACCGTTTCGATTCCGTAAAGGCCACCGAAAAAGCACGCAAGAATGAGCATCCACGTGTATAGCGGACGTTCGATGGCCAATTGAGCAATGTTTCTCACGCCACCCCTTAAAGATCCGTAATGGGCTCTCCGAGTAGCCGGATTTTCATGCCTTGCTGCAGCTGGCTTGCACCCGTGGCGACAACGAGCTCACCGCCGCGCAGGCCGCTAACCACGGAAACGCCGTGACCTTGAGCCGGGCCGACTTCCACTGCACGCCGCTCCACCAGATGGGTCAGCGGATCGTAAATCCACACGATGAACTGCTTGTCCGCACCCGCAATCAACGCGGCTGTGGGGATGTTGATGCGCTGGCCTGAGCCTGCCTCGGCGCTGAGTTCCAGTTCCAGGGTCGCCGTCATCCCGGGCAGGATGTTCCAGGATTCGGGGCGAGGCATGGCGAATGTCACTTCATAAGTCTGGGCAACCGCATCGGCTTCGCCGCGATTCTCGCGATATTCGAGTTCGAAGCGTCGTTCGGGGATAAATGCAAACCGGGCGTGGAGTCCGAGCACCCGATCACCGGTGGCTGCGGCAAGCAGGCTTTCCGGAATGTTGGCCACTATGAACAGTTCATGTAGATCGCTCAATCGCACGATCTTGTCGCCTGCCTGCACGTTCACGTGATTGTCGGTAAAACGCTGGGCAACGTACGCGTCAAACGGTGCAAGAATCTTGGTGTCGGACAGCGCCTCGCGGGCCTGGGCAAGGTGCACTCGGCGCAAATCGAACAACGCCTGGGCGTTGTCCACAACCGATCGCGAAATACCTCGCTCGGAAAGCAAGCTGCGTTTTCGCTGCAGATCCTGCCTGGCGAGCTTTAGCTGAACCTCGGCTTCGCGCACAGCCAGTAGAAAATCGGTGGGTTCCAACGCGGCGATCAGGTCTCCGGCGTGCACAGACTGACCCTCCAGAACCGGCAGCCGGGCAAGTGGTCCTGACACTTCGAAGGAGACGTCCACCGTCTGCGCAGCTTCCACACGCGCAACAAACTCATGTTTTATCGTCGCGCCCTCCCGAACGACCTGAAACACGCGGGCGGGGCGAACCCACTGATCCTTCGCCACCACCTCCGGTGCCCGGTCACAGCCGCAGACAAATACGACCAGCACCGGCAGCACAAACCTCACAGCTGACCCGCCTCTGCAATGCGCAACAAACGCTGGCGAATCTGCTCGCGTTCGGCGGGCCCCATCGGCAACAGATTGAGCATTCCGAGAAAGCGCAGTCCTTCCATGGCCAGCAGCAGCAAAACGCCGATCTGGTCGGCATTGGACCCAGCACCGGTTTCTTTGCGGATATCGCTAAACCAGCCGGCTACCGCCTCCCGAGCCGGGTCCAGTAAATTCGGATCTTCCGCCGCAGCCGCGAGGATCGCCAGCGACATCGCCCGTTCCTCGTCATCCTGTTCCTGCTCGGCCAGGATCAATGCGCGAACCACCACGTTGTTGCCACCTTCCAACGCGGCCCGGTATCGGGCAAAGCGCTCCGCGCCCCGGTCCAACACGTGCTGCACCATGCCTTCGAGCATGGCGCGCTTGCTGGGAAAGTGGTAAAGAACACCGCCTTTCGACAGCCTCGCCTGGTTCGCGACGGCATCGATCGTGAGATGCGCCGCGCCCGAGCGCCCCACCACGGTCGCGGCGGCAACCAGAATCCTCGTCTTTGCCGATAGATTGGCAGTCATCCGTTAACCCTATACCAAGACAACTGAACCGTCCAGACGGTATAGTTATTTGGGGTTATGGGCCGTTGCGGAATGTGAGGGGGTTCAGGCTGAATTGACGCGACCTACAGCGGACGGACAGAGGAACGAATGGTCTCTTGGACAAACTGGTCGGGACGTTGGCGCGGCAAGCCGAGCGCTCTGAAATTCATCCGGAGCGAAGCCGATGCCGTAGCTGTGGTTCGGGAGGCTGCCCGCGTCGGTCACACCGTTCGGGCAGCCGGAGCCGGACACAGCCACTCCCCCCTGGTCCCGAACGACGGGATCATCATCGATGCTTCAGGCCTTGCCGGAGTTATCCAAGCCAATCGGGAAAAACAACGCGCCTGGGTGTGGGCCGGAACGCGCATCTATGCCTTGGGCCGACCACTCCATGACGCCGGGCTTGGGTTGCTCAACCAGGGCGATATCGACCGGCAAGCCATCGGCGGAGCAATCGCCACCGGCACGCATGGAACAGGGTGCGAGCTCAAGAATCTGTCCGCATCGGTGACCGGCGCACGGTTGGTGCTTGGCTCGGGGGCCATCGTCGACTGCAATGCCAACCACAACGCGGACCTGTGGCAGATCGTGCGGCTGAACCTCGGCGCGGCCGGCCTTGTCACCCGGCTCGAGCTGCAACTTCGCGAGGCTTACCGCCTTCAGGAACGCACCTGGTCGATCGCCTTCGAGGATCTCGTTGAGGACCTGACAAGTCTAGTCACACAAACTCGGCATTTCGAGTTTTTCTGGTACCCGCACAGTGACACGGCGGTTGCGAAGTGCATCGACGAGACCACGGCAGAAGCGCAATACCCCCTGGCGGAAGAAGGATCCAGATGCGCTTGGAGCTATGAAGTGCTGCCGAACCACCGGCCCCACCTGCATACCGAGATGGAGTACAGCGTGCCCGCTGAGGACGGCCCGGCCTGTCTTGTAGCCATCCGTACACTGATCCAAAAGAATTTCCCGAGCCTGCATTGGCCGGTGGAATACCGAACCCTGGCCGCCGATGACGTCTGGCTTTCAACGGCGTATCACAGGCCCACCGTCACGATCTCGGTCCATCAGGACATCAACGAAGACGACGAACCCTACTTTCGCGCCTGTGAAGAGATCTTCGTGAGCTTCGCGGGTCGACCGCATTGGGGCAAAGTCAGTTATCTCGGCGCCCAGGAAATGGCCCGGATACATCCGCGCTGGACAGATTGGTGGCAGGTGCGCGACCGCGTCGACCCGCAAGGGATGTTTTTGAACGGCTACCTGGAACAGTTGCGAGCGACTGCGTGAGCGGCCACCAAGTCAACGCGAGCCCTGACCATCGTCGACCTTGATGATCGTACCGGTGACGCAATCCGAAGAGGGCGCACACAGATATAGCAGCGTGCTATCGAGCTGCGCCGGATCGCAGATTCGTTTGCGCGGAAACTGTCCGGAGAAATCACCCATTCGTTCGATCATCCCGTCCATCATCTCGGATTTGAACGCGCCAGGCGCGATGCAGTTCACGTTGATGTTAAAGCGTGCCCATTCAACGGCCAGGCACTCCGACATGCGCGCGATGCCGGATTTCGTGATCGAGTAAAGCGCCGCACCATTCCCCGCGTAGTGGAACCCGCCGGTGGAACTGATGTTGATCATACGTCCCGGCTTATTCGCCGCGATCAAACGTCGAGCGACCTCACAGGACAGAATGTACGGCCCGCGCAGGTTGGTATCAAAAACCGAATCGATCAGCTCCAGGCTCATCTTGTGCGCTCGCTGCGCATCGGGAATGCCGGCGTTGTTCACCAGAATCGTCACCGTTCCCAGAGCCTTCTCAACCTGGTCGACCACGTCGATTAGGTTCTGCGAATCCCTCGTATCCAGCCGCAGCGAAACGCACTCACCGCCGAAATCCTTGATTTCCTCCTCGAGCGCATCCAAACGCTCAACGCGCCGCCCGGTAAGGGCAACCTTGGCCCCGCACTTGGCGAGCACGAGAGCGAATCGCCGCCCGAGCCCAGACGTCGTCCCGGTGACCAGGGCCACTTCGCCCGTCAAATCGGTGTTGAAGTTCGGCAGCGCAAATTCCTCAGACATTGGTGGTCCCCCCTCGAGGATCTAACAAACGCGCAAAGCTATCACTTGTGCCGGAGTTTCACTACACACCAGCGCGCCTGGTCATTGTGATTGCTGGCATAATTGCGTCAACCAATGGCGGAACCGACGACCCCCGTGCCCGTGAATCTGACCATCAACGGCCAAAGCCACGCTTTGAACGTAGACCCGGAAACCCCGCTCATATTCGTGCTGCGCAACGATCTGAACCTGGTTGGCGCCAAGCTCGGATGCGGCCTGGAACAGTGCGGCAGCTGCCTGGTGCTGGCCGACGGCGAACCCATATACAGCTGCACCACCGCAGTTGCCAACCTGGCGCAGAAGAACATCGAAACCATAGAAGGCCTGGCCCAGGACGATGTGCTGCATCCCGTCCAGCAGGCCTTCCTCGAGGAAAATGCGGCTCAGTGCGGCTATTGCACGGCCGGCATCATCATGCGAGTGATCGCCTTGCTCCAGGACAATCCCGATCCCTCGCGCGACGATGTCACCACCGCCCTGGACGCCCATCTGTGCCGCTGCGGAGCGCACCCACGCATTCTGCGTGCCGTCGAGCGAGCGGTCCAGCTGCTGAGGCTGCAGCCGTGACACTCCCGCCCACCATCACGCGAACGCCCGCTCTGGATCGTTGGATACGGTTTACCGCAGACGGCACGGTGGTCGTGAATACCGGTAAAGTGGAAATCGGCCAGGGCATCAAGACCGCGATTGCCATGATCGCTGCAGAAGAACTGGACGTCGGACTCGATCAGGTCAGCGTTCAGACCGCCGATACCGAGCTCACCCCCAACGAATTCGTAACCGCCGGCAGCATGTCGGTGCAAGACAGCGGCGGCGCCGTACGCATTGCGTGTGCCACGGCTCGGCAGATATTGCTCGCCAGGACGGCTGAAGAGTTCGGGGTACCCGTCGAAACGCTCGAGGTCAACAATGGCTT
>Ga0114950_10000429_pt1 | contig 28377 bp, 22 predicted proteins | sample N075metaG_FD_83503 | JGI IMG/M metagenome (GOLD analysis project Ga0114950, IMG submission 83503) | Deep subsurface microbial communities from Kermadec Trench to uncover new lineages of life (NeLLi) - N075 metaG | ecosystem: Environmental > Aquatic > Marine > Ocean trench > Sediment | place... | reverse complement strand
CTCTCGAGGTACGAATACCGTGGTCGGTCAAATGGACCAATAGACTTGCAAGGTTAGTTGCTTGCTGTAACGACTTTTGATCGAAAAGCGTCAGAACGTACTTTCCCGAGTGTGTCTCAATGCAATAGTTGCTGTTCTCGCTTCCGCCGTCCATGACGGAGAAAACCGTAATATCATCAATTCCAAACTGACGGGCGAGACCTGTCATCTGGATGGCCAGGTGCCGCGTATGCCGGTGGCGGCACGTCGAATATCGAGGTTGCAACGGCTGGCGGTGATGGAAATCCGTCCACTCGTGAGACCGGTCAGAATTGTGGCAATCCCTGCGTTCTCCAATTCGACCTACAATCTCAAGTTGGATGTTGGCACAATGTCAGTAGACTGACCATAATGAAAGTAAGTCAACCAACACGTATTTTCACGAGGATTGTGACATGCCAAAGTTAGCACCATTTCTCGGCCTTCTCCTGTGTCGGCTTGGATTTCACAACTTCCGCGTACTCAACAAGACCTTTCAGTTTGGCGAGGGGGCCGGTATCGAAACGGTCAAGTGCAAGCGATGCGGCACAACCATGACACGTCGGACATGATCGTTCCTGGGATTGTCAGTTTTGGCGTGGGCAAATCGCAATTTTGGACCAGTCTGACGCCAGTTTCTGCCCAAGTCTTGAAAGATAAGACTATTTGCCAATTCAGATTTCGAGAACCGTTAGGCTAATCTCCAGTTGTTGACTGCCGGGAATTTGCCGGGGTCGGTCCTGACTTGTTATGACCTGTTGGGCACTTAACATCCGCGGGCGTCTCCAGTACGCCTGTTAATAACAAAAATTTATAAACGTCCAAATGCCTTAGACGGATCAGTACATGACCGTTCGGGTGCGATGATGCGGCCAAAAAGTGGCGTGATAGGCGTTCCACAGACGAAAGTCGATTTGCGGCACAACCACCTGCTGATCAGCAGGTCGGATCTCGTTGATCGCATCGGTGAGCAGCGCCGTGGCGTAAAGCGTGTGCGCCCGAATTTCGTGCAGATGATCTTCAGAAAATGGGATATAGCATCGTAATCTTCCCTGGCGCGCTGGTACGAGCCTCCGTCCATGCCAGCAGACACTTGCTCGAAACACTGATGAATAATGGCAGTACCAGCGGGATGGCCGACCATATGCTGGACTTCGATCAACTCAATCGCCTGTTAGGAACGAAGAAAATACTGGCCAGAGGTGAGGCCTATGCCGATCACAACTTCTCCGAGAAAACGAAAAATGCAGATCCATAGCACTGCTCGAAATCTAGCCGAAATCGGAGAAAGCCTTGCTCGGATCGTAATGATTACGGCACTTGGCATTGCCTGGTCCACAGCTGCTGCAGAACCAAGCAAGTTGCGGGTAGCAAGTTTCATTAGTATCAATAATCTCGTCACCAACTTTGATGCTCATGCTTTCACTGCCCAGGTCGATAACGCGCACTGGCCTCCGCCTCGATGTCTGCACGGTCCAGCAACACCGGACGAAACTTTTCATCGGCAAAAAGCGCCACCTGATCAGCGTAATGCTTCGAAGTCGTATCCAGGGTTGCACTGCCAAACTGGTGAATTGTGGACCCCTGAACCGAACCGTCTTCAGACCATTCGACCAATATAATTAATGTGTCGCCAGCGATCGCCTTAAGCTTTCCATCGACTAACCCTTCACCGGGGTATACGGCTCTCAATATATCCGGAGCGCCACCGATAGGAATATTCAGCTCGCCTCGGATAATTCGGTTTAGTTCGCCCCATTCGGGATCAACCCGGCCATACAGTTCCATGAGTAAATGAACCGCATCTTTAAATGCGTCGGACGGAGACTTTGGTTTTTTGCCTGTTAACGAACGGGTTACGTGCCCCATTGTCGACAACACACCCAGTGCCGCTTGTCGATTGCCAACGTCGGTGACCAGATTCCATTCTCGCAGCACATCGGCCGCGGCGCTCAGGGTGCTGTCCGCACTCCAGTCCTCAGCCAATATTTTCTTGATTACATCTGCGGCAACGGAATGCTTTGAATAGGCCTTGTCGAATTTTATCTCCAGCAACCTGTCCCGGCTGATTGCTTGCATGTCTTCGGTCAGTTCCATCAGGCGCAGTGATCGGTTCGTATCATCATCCTGCAAGCCAAAACTTCGATCGAAGCTTTCCTTGATCAGATTGTCGCTGCCATTGGTGGCGCGAAACGGTGAGTTGTTCGCGTTGAACAGTATTCCGGACGACGGGTTGATCAGTTTCGGTATTGCTGCATAGGGATGGTAACTGTCCCAAATCAGGTCGGAACGATCGCCCGGAAGATCCATCTTCCAGTCCCAACCCTGGGCGCGTTTGGGATATTGACCGTTGTATACAAATGCGATGTTGCCGTCTTTATCGGCGTATACGTAATTGATGCTCGGTAGTGCCACCATGGCCATTGCCGCACTCCACTCCTCAAAGTTGGCAGCTTTGTTGAGGCGACGATATTGTTCCAGTTGGCGTACTTCGTTCATGCCGGCGTAGCGCAACGCGAATGCACCGCGCTCGGTCTTAAACACCGGCCCGTGAACCGATCGATAAGCAATTTCTTTGGCCGGAAAAGCGAACGGGCCCCACACCGCCACGTTAATGGATGCGGTTTTTTGCTCGAAGGCACGATACTCACCATCTAACAAGTATTCGTTGTCATTTTCCGGGTTAAGCGTGAGTTGGTAGACATCGATAAGGTCAGGGCTATTGACGGTATTGGCCCAGCCAAGATTGCGATTAAACCCGTGAAAAATAAGCGGGCCGCCCGGAAACGTACCGCCGTAAACATCAAGACCTTCTTCGCTGACCAGGTGTGCTTCATACCAGGCAACGGGACCGGTATAAGGTTGATGCGAGTTCACCAGAAGTCGGGTCACACCATCGGTGGACCTCGATGGCGCTACCGCAATCGCGTTGGAACCCATTTCAATGGGCGGCCGCGGCAACAGGTGGAATGTGGTTTTTCCGTCTGCAGGCGCTATGGCCAATGCGCGATCGTCCTTGCCTGTTATCAGGCTCGTCATAACTTTGTCAGCGCCATAGAAGAACGGTGACTTGAAGACGAAACCCGCAATCACATCCTTGCCGGTCATGGGATAGAGGCCTTTGAACGCGATTTCGGGATGCTCGGCAGCGTACAGGTTCACGCCCACCGCATAGGCTTCTGCCATTGCCCTCGCGGGTTCCGCCAGGTCGCTCTCATATTTTTCATCGATCAGAGGCCACACGCCGAGTAGCGTCACAAGATAATCAGAGACTGCAGCTCCTTTGCCACGATAGCGTGCCAATTGACCCCGTGAAGCCGCCAGCACTGTTTGCAAGGTACCAAGATCGTCTTCCGATTGTGTGTAGCCCAAACCGAAAGCGACATCCGCGTCTGTTACACCGAAAATATGCGGCACGCCCCAGGAATCGCGTATTACTTCAACATCGTATTTATTCGCATCGGCGAGAGCGCTTTCCAGAGATTGATTTTTGCCCAGCGGCGCCCACAGGTATGTAGCTGTAATCGCCAGGCCCAGCATAAATACAGCAGCAGCTCCCAGGAAAAAACGCTTCACGAACCCTATCCTGTGTGGCTGACAGCGCCACTCCGCGTTGTAGATAGTATTTCCATCTTTGATTGTCTCGATAACGGTAGCTCGATGGTCGCATTGTCGGGTTATGATTACGAATACATTGGAGCGTCAATGGTCTCGGGCGCCTATTGTGGTACCCCGATCATTGCTGAGAGGTTTCGTTTATGCAGGCAAAGCGGGTCCTGGTCGTTGGGGGCGGTTCATCTGGCTGGACAGCGGCGGCGTATTTGAATGCGGCTTTAAATGTCGGCGGTAAAAAAATCGTAGATATCAGCCTGGTTGAATCACCGGATGTGCCACGTATCGGCGTTGGTGAAGCTACCATTCCGAACATCAAGCGCACACTCGCCATCATCGGCATTGACGAGCTGGATTTCATGAGGGCGGTTGACGGTACTTATAAACAGTCGATCCGCTACGTCAATTGGGTGGACAACAACGACTTTTATCATCACCCATTCAGCCGATACGGCGCAGGTCCCAGCGACGACGCGGGCCGAAGATGGTTGATGAGCGACCGATCGGTGCCGTTTATGAATACGGTGTCGGCGCAGCCAGCGATCTGTGAAATGGGCCTGTCGCCGAACATGCTGGGAAATGAGAGATCCGGCCTGCCGTTTGTTTATGCGTTTCATATAGACGCGTTGAAATTTGCAGACTATCTACGGGACTTCTCCACTCCGCGAGGCGTTACGCACTACCTGGATCATGTAGTCGACGTCGATATGCACGAAAACGGCAACATTGCCGCCGTTCGAACCAAGTCGGGCAAACGCCTGGAAGCCGACTTGTTTATCGATTGCACTGGCTTCGCGGCTCATCTTATTGAGAAAAAGCTCGAGGTTGGATTTGCAGACTGTTCACAATGGCTTATCTGTGACCGGGCCGTAACGATGAACGTACCCTATGACCATCACTACCTCGGCTTTGTGCGTCCCTATACCACAGCGACCGCGTTGTCAGCAGGCTGGGTATGGGACATTCCGCTGCAAAACAGGCGCTCAATCGGTTACGTACATTCCAGTGCTCACTTAAGCGCAGACGATGCGGAAAAAGAACTGCGAGCATTCGAGGGTCCCCATTGCGAGTCTCTGCCCTCACGTATTGTGGATTTCAAAGTAGGACGACGTGAACAACCATGGACCGGAAACTGCGTCGCTATCGGTTTGTCCGGCGGTTTTATTGAACCACTGGAGTCGACCGGACTGTATTTAAGCCAAGTGGCCAGCGAAGTGTTGGCCGAGCATTTTCCATATACAGATGACCTGGCGCCGCTCGCGTTCCGATTCAATCGAATCATGACGAACCGGTTCTATGAGATTCTGGACTTCATCAATATGCATTACTGCATGACGCGTCGCACCGACACAGAATTTTGGCGTGAAATCGGACGGCCGGAACGAATCACCGACCGACTGCGCGCCAAATTGGAATTCTGGCGACTCAAACCACCGTCCGCTTCTGATTTCGAAGACCAGTTCTTTCCTGGTCAATCCGGGATAACCCTGGAATCGGCAGGCGCGTTTGGGGATATAAGATACCCGGTTGATACCGGCCGCCTTTGGAATCATCACAGCTACGAGAACATACTCTATAGTATGGATTTTCTGCGCGACGAATGCCGTGAACGGTACGGCCCCAAGCGGCCAATATCCGGCGTACTCAGGGAAGTTTCAGACGCCGTTAAGGCCGCTCCCGGCAAGCTGCCGCCGCATGACGTCTGGTTGAAGCAAATGGTCGGCATGGCAAACTATCAGAAATCTTGACTCCTCAGGTTTCCCCTATAATTCGGTCGATCTCACTCATCAGGTCTGGCATAAACTGACCTGAGAAATCAATCGCTTTCGTGTTTTCGTGTACTTGCTCCACTCGGCTTGCGCCAGTCATGACAGTGCTGACAGACGGGTTTTGCAGGCACCAGGCGATCGAAAACTGTGCAAGACTCGCGCCCATTTGCTCTGCAAGGGGTCGAAGCGCTTCCACTTTCGCCAAATAATCCGCGTTTGTTATCTTTTCATTCATCCTGTCAAAGCTCTCACGGGCTCCTCGACTATCGCTCGGAATGCCGTCTTTGTATTTGCCTGTTAACAATCCGGACGCCAGCGGACTCCAGGTTGTCGCGCCAAGACGGTGCTCCTTATACACGGTATCGTAGGTCCTGTTGAACCGATACTGCTCGAACAGGTTGTAGACAGGTTGCTCTGCAATCGGTTTGTGCAGGTGATGACGCTCGGCAATTTCGATCGCGCTCAAAACGTCTGCCGCTTCCCATTCGGAGGTGCCCCAGTAAAGTGCTTTGCCCCTTTCAATGATGTTGTGCATCGCCCAGACGGTTTCCTCGATCGGTGTCGTCTGATCTGGCCGGTGGCAAAAAAGTAAATCGACGTACTCGAGATCAAGGCGATCCAGCGAACCATCGATCGCCTTGAGGAGATATTTGCGGTTTAGAGTATTTTGCTCATTGATCCCTTCATGCAGACCCCAGAATAATTTGGTCGATACCAGGTAACTGCCGCGGCGCCAGCGGAGTTTCTTGAGTGCCGTGCCCATTATTTCTTCGGACTTTCCGGCCTCGTAAGCTTCCGCGTTATCGAAGAAGTTCACACCCGCGTCATACGCGGCCGCCATCATCTCTACCGTCGAATTAATCTCGGACTGCGACTTGAACGTAAGCCAGGATCCAAACGACAATTGACTGACCTGGATTCCTGCTTTGCCTAAATGGCGTTACTTCATAAACCTTCCCGTAAATAAGTTTGCCGCTATAATGAAATACGCTTCATGAACTTTCTCAGGGCGTATTTGCAATTATCAGGAGTAAACAATGATACAGGGACATTGCGAGTGTAAGCGCGTTTCCTATCAGGTCGATGGTGAAATTTCGGAGTTTTCTCATTGTCACTGCTCGCAGTGCAGGCGCCTGCACGGTGCAGCCTTCGCAACTTATGCCGGCGTAGAAAAGGATAAGTTTCGATACTTGTCCGGCGAGGAAGATCTCAGGAAATATGCCTCATCGGATGATCACGAGCGTGTGTTTTGTGGCAACTGTGGCTCAAATATACTCGTCAGACTTGACGGCTATCCCGATTATCTTTACCTGGCCATGGGAGCGGTTGATGGAAACCCAGCCCACCCGGAGGCGTATCACATTTTTGTAGGCTCAAAGGCGCCATGGTATGAAATAACCGACGATTTCGCGCAATACGAAGAATTTGAGCCAGAGTAGGCGCCGCTCAGGCACTTCGCCAAAAAACGTCATGATCCTCACATAACCTGGCAAACAATAACCAAAGCCTTGTCCTTGGCATGTTCCAGGTTGCGTGTGTTCGCTGTGTACATATCAATTTCAACGAATTCCGGCTTCGCTATCGTGCCTTTGGCAACGTCTGCTGAAAGTTTTTCACCGAAGTGCATTGATTCGAAGTGCGTCGACCTGACAGCGATCGCGCACCAGGCTCCGGATTCCGCGACTCGCCACAACTCGTCCAACGGCTCCGGTCCTAAATGCCCGTGGGTAAATGTACCGACGCTAATTAACCCAGCGTATTGCTTGTCCGGAATATCCAGCTTCTTCGTCAGATCTGCATTGATCAATTTGCGATAGACCGGAGAGCCGCTTCCCGTTTGCTTTTTGCCCGCCTCTGCAAGCATCGGTTGTGAAATATCGATGCCGTCCATAATGCCAATGCCGCCCTCGCGTAATACCGCCCCGACAATGCCGGTTCCGCATCCCACATCCAGCACAGCTCCGCTGATACTGGCTCGCTGGAGGAGCAATTGCTCTGCGGCTCGCAGGTAGGCCACGTAACCCTCGATCTCGACGAATTCCGATTCGTAAGTATCTGCCCATTCTGCATAAAGACGAATACTGTCGGCCGGCGTCTTCAGCGCATAAGCGTCATCAACGTCGAATTTTTGTGCCTTGCTCATATCAATTATCCATAAATCGTTTACGCCATTGCCTGCTCGAGATCTGCTATTAAGTCGTCAACGGCCTCGATGCCAATAGACAATCGCAGCCAGTCCTTTGGAATCGGACTACTCTCGCCCTCAATCGTATATCGATGTTCAATCAGACTCTCAACTCCGCCCAATGACGTCGCGCGAATGAACACTTTGCACCGCTTCGCAACATCTAATGCACCTTCTGCGCCGCCTTTGGCCTGAATGCACAGCATGCCGCCGAACCCGCCGTCCATTTGCCGCCTGGCAATCTCGTGCCCGGGATGACTCGGCAGGCCCGGATAAATAACGCGTTCGATATTCGCATGTCCATCGAAATATTCTGCAATTGCCAACGCAGATTCAGAGGCTTTGCGGACTCGCAGGAACAGCGTCCGCATACCGCGTTGCAGTAACCACGCCTCGAAAGATCCAAGAATTGCGCCAGCCTGTGTCCGAACCTCACAAACACCCGCCCAGAGTTCGTCCTCTCTGGCCGTTATTACTGCGCCGGCAATAATGTCGCAATGGCCGTTCAGATACTTCGTGGCCGAGTGAATGACAATGTCCGCACCGTGTTTAATTGGCTGCGTCAACACCGGCGTCGGTATCGTGGAGTCCACCGCCAACCATGCGCCGGCACCGTGTGCGATTTCGGCAGCAGCGGCAATATCGATAACGTCCCATGTCGGGTTGCAGGGTGTTTCTATCCAGACAAGTTTCGCTTTGCCTTTCTCGACGGTTTTTGCGAGCGCATCCGGATCAGCCGCGTCAAAGAGATCCAGGCCCAATCCCCAGCGATCGCAAAACTTGCTCATCCAGTTTCGTAATCCCCAGTACATGATCCCGGGCACGACTATGCGGTCGCCCGGCTTCAATGACTGCACGACGGCCATTGCTGCCGCCATGCCGGAGCTAAATAACAGGGCTGATGCACCCCCTTCGAGTTCAGCCAAGACCTTTTCAGCAACGACATAACCTGGATTCTCGTCCCGCCCGTAGCTGTGATCAGCGTTAATCAGCTGATAATTTTCGTCGCGGACGAATGTCGATGACGGATGAATTGCCGGACTTACAGCACCTGTCATCGCATCAATGTGATGGCAGGCTTGAACGTTCTTGGTCTCTGGCGAGACATTCTTTTCCTTGATCATTCGATTATGCTTCCAAGAGTGTCGTGAGGTACCTGATTTACGTAAGTATAGCCATCGGGCGCCGGACGGCAAAATAGCGCCGACTGCTAAGGCAATCAAAAAATTCAGTAGCTCTACATTCAACTGAAATGATACATTTGACGGTCGTTTGCGCCAGCCAAAGCGATAATCAGGATCTTGTCCGCATGAGTAGAAACCCTCGCTACGATATTTTGTTCGAACCGGTCGAGATCGGCCCGGTCACGGCACCCAATCGATTTTACTGTACGCCGCATGCACTTGGCACCGGCCAGCAAATGCCGCACACGCGTGCCGCAATGCGCGAAGTTCGTGCCGAAGGCGGCTGGGGCGTCGTCAATACCGGCTACTGTTCGATTCACCCTAGCTCGGACGACGCTCCATTGCCCTACTGTCGGCTTTGGGACGATGAAGACATAAAAGTTCATGAGCTAATGGTGGACGCCGTGCACCGCCACGGTGCCCTGGCCGGCGTCGAGCTATGGCATGGGGGCAGCGGCACGGGCAACAAATATTCGCGCGTGCCGTTAATGTCTGTTTCCGGTGTTTCCAGCGATTCAACCTACCCGGGGTGGATTAGTCTGGCGCAATCCCGACCAATGGACAAGCAGGACATTCGCGATCTTCGGCGATGGCATGTTGATGCAGCGATTCGCGCACGATCTGCAGGGTTCGATATTGTCTATATCTACGCCGGTATGAATTTTGGTCCATACCAATTCTTGTTACCCCATCTAAACAAACGTACAGACGAATATGGCGGCAGCCTGCGCAATCGCGTAAGGCTCATGCGCGAGATCGTCGAGGATATGAAAGAAGCTGTTGGCCAGGACTGCGCCATCGCTTTGAGATTCAGCACCGATGAGCTGCTTAAAGTTCCCGGCGAGTCCATGGAATCAGAAGCCCATGAGATTATCTCCATGCTGTCCGACGTCCCGGATCTTTGGGACCTGAAATCGTCAAGCTGGGTCGTGGAAACCGCGTCTGCAAGGTTCAGCGAGCAAGGCGCGCAGGAACCCTGGGTCAGTTTTGCCAAACCGTTAACCTCGAGGCCCGTAGTCGGTGTCGGTCGCTTTACATCACCGGATGACATGGTCAGCCAGATCAAACGTGGAGTGCTGGACCTGATCGGTGCGGCGCGGCCGTCAATTGCGGATCCATTTCTGCCAAAGAAGATCGACGAAGGTCGCGAAGACGAAATTCGCGAATGCATTGGCTGCAATATATGCGTGTCCGGTTATCACGACTGCGTGCCGATTCGTTGCACGCAAAATCCGACCATGGGAGAAGAGTGGCGGCGCGGCTGGCATCCCGAGCGCATCCCGGCCGGTGATTCCAAAACAAGCGTCTTGATCGTTGGCGCGGGACCCGCCGGACTCGAATGCGCGCGAGCGCTCGGACAGCGCGGCTTTGCCGTTACGCTGGCGGAGGCGCGTGAAGAACTCGGCGGTCGCGTTTCCATCGAATCAAAACTACCGGGACTGTCTACCTGGGCTCGCGTTCGTGATTACCGAACGAATCTGATTCAGACGATGGGAAATGTCGACGTTTATCGAGGCAGCGCGCTTTCGGCGGCAGACGTTATCGAATTTGCTTGTGATCATGCGGTCATAGCGACGGGTGCCAGGTGGACCCGCGAGATTTTAAACACGAAAGGATATCCAACCAGTGGATTTGAAGGCGATGCCGTCTTCACACCGGACGATATCCTTGCCGGTGCGGAAGCCGAAGGCCCGATCGTCATTTATGACTTCGACCACTACTACATGGGGAGTTGCCTGGCGGAGCTATTACGGCAGCGTGGACACGACGTCACCATTGTTACGCCCGCAAACGCAGTCTCTGCCTGGACATTCATGAACAACGAAATGGGCAACATCCGTGTGCGGATGATCGAACTCGGTATTATCACCGTGTTCGAGCAATACCTCACCGATTTCGCCAATGGAGCGGTGAAGTTGGCGAGCATCTATCGTGACGAGGACACCAGCCATATCGACTGCGCATCACTGGTTGTTGTTGGCATAAGAGCAGGGAACGACGATTTGTACCTGGAGTTGAACGCGGACACCGAACGATTGGCAGACGCTGGAATCGAATCCGTGCAAAGTATCGGAGACTGCCGGGCGCCCGCTGCAATCGTCCATGCTGTGTATTCCGGTCACGAATGTGCCCGAACTATCGATGCTGGAGGCAACATTCAGCCATTCGCAGTGGAACGGCCGAATCTTAACTTGAATGGTTAGCGTTAATAGTCGCTCTATATTTCGGGAGGTCTTTCCGTTGGCGATGTTATCGTTACAATGCGATCGCTGTAATAACCGTTGAAATCGGTCCGCCCACTTAAGCTATAGGCGCCAATGTTACCGAATTCGAGGTGGTCGCCTGCACGGATATCGGTCGGCAGCGGGACCCGTCCAGTAAGCGTGTCCTGTCCGTCGCATGTTGGACCATTTACTACAAACTCGATTGTATCTCCTTCAAGGAGCATGCCGTCGCGATACGCTCTCACGGGAAATCCATCGTGCCCATCGATGCGCAGCACCCAGAATATTCCGTACATCCCGTCGTTGATATACAGACGATCGCCTTTTCGTAACAAGACCTCAACCACCGCGGACAATCCGGGCGCCGCAAGCGCCCGCCCTGGTTCACCAAGCAGTTCAGCGTTATCTGCCAGTGGCAGGGTTTCCGCGGACTCTTTCACTGCGTCAAAGTACTCTTGAATTTCCGGAACAATGAAGCCGGGATAAGACTTCGGAAAACCACCCCCTATATCAAGCAGTCGCAATTTAAACGGTAGTTTTTCCAGGACCGATTTGGTGACTGACATGGAATACCGATACGCTTCCGGGTCCGTTACGGCCGATCCGACGTTAAATGCCATTGCCGGCTCTGCGCCACAGTCACGGATGGCTTGCAACAGCTCAGGCATTTCTTCCGGTGGTGCGCCGAATCGAATTGACAAATCCTCCATCGCCGATTCGTGATGAACGGCCATGCGGGCGAAGATGACAGCTCGGGATGCATCGATTTCGGTTAGCAGTTGCGACAGACCGCTCATGTGGTCAATCAGAAAGTGACGCACGCCGTGTCTCTCTTGTGCCGATTTTGCCGCACCCCGTATGCGGGTCGGGATCATGAAGTACTTGGTCGAATCGGGCGCCATGGAGTCGATCAGTTCTACTTCAGGCAATGATGCGCAGTCGAAATGATTGACGCCCGCGTCGATCAAGAGCCTTAAGACATTCGGATCCGCGTTCGCCTTGACTGCGTATAAGACACGACCTGGAAATCCATTAAGAAATTCGTTCGTAGTTTCTCGATATATGTGCGGATAGATGCAATAGACCGGTTCGTTCGGGCATTCTGTCCGAAGAAGAGTCTGCACATCAGGAAACTGCTCGAGTGTATTGGTCATGCTTTTCGCCGAGTCGGCAGACTAGCTTCGCATACGTGAACCGCTTGGGTCATGTGGTGCCTCGGAAAGTATTATGGCCGGTCTTCGTTCATCCACGACATGGACAGAAAATTCATTGCCCGACGATTCCAGAAACTGTGTTTTCACGTACGCCATTGCCAGACTCTTGTCGACAGTATGGCCGTAAGCGCCTGAGGTTACGAATCCTGCATACTGATCTTTGCACCAGATCGGTTCGTATCCCCATGCGTCTGCATCGGTTGAATCAATTTCCAGTTGCACGAGTCTGTGTTCTGGCTCGGCCTCTCGATCTGCCAGCGCTGCCTCGCGGCCAATAAAGTCAGCCTTGCCATAATCAATGAAGCGATCAAAACCACACATGGCCGGAGTATAGTCGGGAGTGAATTCTCGCGACCAGATTCCGAAACTCTTTTCCATGCCAAGCGACACTAACGCGCGGATGCCGAAGGGTTGGATCCCGAAGCCGTCACCACATTCGAGCAAGTAATCATAAAGTGTGCCTGCGAACGCCGCGGGAACGTACATTTCATAACCCAGTTCACCGGTGAACGAAATCCGCGCTATCAAGCACGGTGCGAGTCCGACGTCCATGGGTTGTACGGACATGAATGGCATCGAATCCTTGCTGACATCCCCGGACGTCGCTGAACTCAATAGTTCACGTGACGCAGGGCCGGCGATGGCGATAGTGCTCAACTGCTCTGTACGATTGACGATGTGAACATTCTTACCAGCGGAATGTTGTTCGAACCACAACATATGAAATTCTTGCAGATAACCGGAGCCGGTAATCATGAACTTGTCGGCGGCGAGCCGCATAACTGTCAAGTCTCCTTTCAGATGTCCGGACGGCAGGAGCGCCGGGCCCATGCGAATTCGCCCTATGTCTGGCAATCGACTCGCGAACACGTAATCCATGTAACTAACGGCGTCGGGACCGGAGATTTCATACTTGGCGATCGACGAGAGGTCGATAATGCCGACGCTATCTCTAACCGCGCGGCACTCGTCGCCCACAGGCCCATGCGAGTTCGAGCGTCGAAAGCTCGGAATCTCCTTTGCTTCGCTGCCCTGTGGTGCGAACCAGAGTGGCATTTCAAGGCCAAAGGACGAGCCAAAGACGGCATTCGCTTGTTGCAGTCGATCGTGAACAGCCGATACCTTGCAAGGGCGCGCGGCGGGCCACTCGTCATTCGGACATAGAAGAAAAAATCGGTTCTCGTAAAATTCCTTGCCTTTTTCTATCGCATAGGACTTGGTTGCATAGTCCCCGAAACGATTAACATCCATGGCGAACACATCGCCCTCCGGTTCACCGTCGATCATCCACTGCGACAATGCCAGTGCGACGCCACTGCCCTGGCTGAACCCGGCCATCACTCCGCAACAGGACCAGTAGTTCTGCACGCCACGTACCGGGCCGATCAGCGGATTGCCGTCGGGGGAAAAGGTAAACGGCCCATTGACGATACGGCGAATTCCCGCGTCCCCCAGAGACGGAAATCTTTCAAAACCCTTCATCAACGCGTCTTCAATGTCATCCAGACGCGGCTCCAGCAAATCGGTTTCGCCGTAGTCCCATGGTGTACTGGCCACCGACCAGGGCGTCGAGTTTTTCTCATACACGCCAAGGAGGACACCGTTTTGTTCCTGGCGCAAATACATCTCACCATCGAGGTCGATCATCATCGGCAACTCGCCGTCGAATTCTTTTATTTCATCAATGTCGCCGGTGAGTATGTAGTGATGTTCCATTGGGATGATGGGCACATGAACGCCAGCCATTTTTCCAACTTCGCGCGCCCAAAGCCCGGCGCAATTGACGACATGTTCACATTGAATGTTTCCCTTGTCGGTAATCACCGTCCACGACCCATCGGGCTTGTGAACAAGATCCTCGACCTTGGTGCTCAGATACACTTCCGCGCCGGCCATGCGGGCAGCCTTGGCCAGGGCATGCGTAGAACCATAAGGGTCGATATTGCCTTCGTTGCCATCGAACAGCCCACCGATCACGTCGCTGGTGTCGATAATCGGGCACAGTTTTTTGATTTCCTCCGGACCGACCAGATGACTGTCTATCCCGAGTACCTTGTGGCGTGCATGCTCGTATCGAATGAATTCCCAGCGTTCTGGTGTTGCGGCTAAATTGACCCCACCGGTCAGGTGCATTCCAACGTCTTGTCCGCTGATCTCTTCGACTTCCTTATAAACGGAAATGCCGTATGCCTGCAGTCTTGCGACATTCGGATCGCTGTTCATCGCGTGAAATCCGCCGGCGGCATGCCAGGTCGATCCGGCTGTCAGTTGTTTACGTTCGACGAGCACGACGTCAGACCAGCCCAGTTTGGTCAGATGATAGAGAACCGCGGCACCGACGATGCCACCGCCAATTACAACTACTCGGGTATGTTCTTTCATATCAACTCGCAGTTACTTCGACACTCGTCGACTCACGCGTCATGGGGTCCTCGCCAGCATTAACTATCCAGCCCTGCAAATATTGGGCAAAACTTCTGTCAACGTAGAGATCGAATTCATCATCCTCGACGGCAACCATGAATAGCGCCACATTCGCGAAATGGGTGCGAATGCACTCACCGCTCTTGAATGTGCTTCGGTGCATATCGATTCCGCAGCCCATCGCCAGAATCGTTCGAGCAGCCGGACCTCGCAATGAAAAACACACATTTTGCGACGACATATCTGTCGCCGCATGTAGCTGATTCGCCAACGCGACGCCGATTTCTTTAACGATGTTCGCGGCCGACCTTAAGTCACTCGTGAGTAACCACTGATCCGGACCAAGCCAACAGGCCCTCGGATCCCCTCCTCGCCACTGCAGTGCCTCAAGTGGAAGTTTCAACGCGCTGGCCGCATCCTCGGCGCCGCCCGGGCGAACGCGCAAGCGGACGACCGATCGACCATTGACTTGATTGAGAATGAAAGCGGGATGCTCCGACATTTATGGCCTCACTCGGGCACTATACAATATACACCTTCCGATATATCTGGCTTGCAGGCCATCGAACATTTCAACTGCTATCTTACACACAGAGCAGAGCCTGAAGCATTATCTGACGGTTTGTCAACCGCTGTGACAGATTTTCAGTTCTATTAAGTTGTTATACATTATAGAATTACTATAATTTCCGGGATTTTCAGGCATGCATCTTCTCCCCGCTGGGATCATAGAAAGCCGGATCTGTTATGCGGACATCGAAAGTGCGTCCTTGATCGAAAACGGTAACGACTTCGCCCTTGCGCCCAAAACCGCCCTCAAGCAAACCGAGACCGATGGCTTTATTCAGTGTCGGGCTGAAACAGGCGGATGTCACCACTCCCTGACTTCGGCTGCCTTTATCTTTCGAGATGACGAAATGCGCGCCGGACTGCAGATCCTCGTTTTTGTTCAAAGGCTCCACGCCAACAAATTGCCGTCGATCTTTTCGCAAGTCCTCTGCACGAAGAAGAGACCGCTTTCCAACGAAGTCGGTTTGTTTCTTGGCCACAATTCCACCGAATCCGACATCGAGCGCATTGGTCATGCCATCTGTGTCGCCTCCTACCTCCAGATAACCTTTTTCGGTTCGCAGTTTGATCAAGGCTTCTATGCCAACTGGCACAATACGATCACCACCTGCGTCCATCAGTGCCTGCATGATGCCAGTGCCGTTTTCTGCAGGAACACTGATTTCGAAACTCATCTCGCCTGTAAAACTGACACGTTGAACGCGCGCCTCTACACCGAGGAACGTGCCGGTTGCGACTGACATATGCGGCATTGCCTCCACAGAAAAGTCGATGTCAGATTCCATTCCCTGCAACAGTGTTCGGGAATATGGCCCAGCTACAGTCGCGACAGCCCACTGACTGGTAACCGGTGAGATGATCAAATCAAGATCCGGCCATTCGCATTGGTGCCAGTGTTCTATCCAGTCGGCGATGCGATCCGCATTGGCCGAGGTTGTATTGACCAGGTAATGATCGTTGTCTATTTTTGCGAATACACCATCATCAATGACGATACCGTTTTCGCTAAGCATCAGCCCGTAACGAATTCGACCGGTCTTCAGCGTCAGTACGTTGTTGACGTAAATGCGATGGAGCAATTCACCCGCGTCCGGCCCTATTAGTTCGATTTTACCCAGCGATGATCCATCCAGCAGTCCGACACTGCGCCGGCACGCCAGCACTTCCTCCCGAATGGCGGATTCGCGACCGGAACCACTGTTTTTGTAGTACTCAGGTCGTTTCCACGCACCGTAATATTCGAATACAGCCCCACGATCAACATGCCAGTCGTGCGCCGGTAACAGGCGTGTCGGAGCGAAAAAGTCGCCGCGCAATGGCCCGGCAATTGCCCCCATCGGCACCGGCATGAACTGCGGTCTGAACGTCGTCGTGCCCACTTCTCCAATCGACTTGCCGGTTAACCCGGCGAGCAAGGTCAAAGCGTTGAGATTGCTGGTCTTGCCTTGATCGACCGCCATGCCTGTGGTCGTGTAACGTTTCAGATGTTCGACCGACACAAAGTTCTCGCGAGTCGCCAATTCAATATCCGACACGGTGACGTCATGCGCAAAGTCAACCCACTGGCGAAAAGTATCCCCTGACGGTGTGATCCTGATCGCCTCCAGGTTGTAGCTGCCACTTGTGGAAGTCGTAACCTTGGCCGGTGAACACGAAAACCCCGCTTTGCGCGCCGCATCAGAACCGGCGTGTGCGCCATCTGCCAGTGCATCGGTCAGAGTGAACCTGCCATTAGCGGCGCCGGCAACTGTTACCCGCTGCCGACACTTGTCCGGCAGGAAGCACCCTGGCTCGTCGTCATATCGAAGGTTTCCGCCAGCCTGGGAATAGAGGTGAACGACCGGGTTGAAGCCGCCGGATATCGCGAGCCCCTGGCACGCGATAATACTGCTTGCATGGGCTGCCGATTGGCCATCGTTTGATAACATGCCGACGCTGACACTGGTAATGCCTTTCGTGCCAACGGTGTTCAAAACGACGGACCCCGACATGACTGGTATGCCACGGCGATTGGCTGCCTGCATGCAGTCGTTAACGATATTTTTTCTCGCGTCAACAATTGCAGGAACGCGGATACCACTATCGTGCAAGGTGAACGCGACCTGATAGGCAGAGTCATTGTTAGTCGCAACGACCATCGTGTCAGCAAGCCGGACAGCGTAACGATTCAAATACTCCATTGCAGCATTCGCCAGCATGATGCCCGGCCGATCGTTATTTTCGAAAACCAGCGGCTGCTCGATTGCGCCCGTGGCCAATACGACTTCTTGCGCCCTGATTTTCCAGAAACGCTTAATGCCAGGCGTCGACCGATCAGCGACTGTAAGAACATTGTGATCGTAATAGCCGGAAACCGTGGACGACATCATGACGGTGACGTTCGCTGCATCATCGAGTGCCGATTTCGTTTGATAGATCCATTGATCGGAATCAACAGCGTTAATCTGTGCGTTGCTGGCGAGAAGACTGCCACCGGCTTCATGGTCTTGCTCGACCAGCAATACTCGCGCGCCACTACTCGCAGCGCTCAGCGCTGCCGCAAGACCGGATGGTCCTGCACCGACTATAAGTACATCGCAATGCAAGTTGTGGTGGAAATACTTGTTCCGATCCACACCATCCGGCAGTTTGCCAAGCCCGGCCATACGGCGAACAATGCCCTCGTACCAGTGCCAGTTTGGCCACTTGAATATTTTGTTATAGAAACCGGCCGGCCAGAGTCTATGTGTGTAATCCAGCACGCGTCCGAGATCGAAGTTTACGCTCGGGAAGCCGTTCGGAGACGTGACCCTGTGACCATCCAGCAATGCACGCATCGTTGTACGCACTACGGGTACATCACCATTGCCGTCGCTCACGGTCAACAGTGCGTTCGTTTCTTCAACGCCCGCGGACATGATGCCGCGTGGCCTGTGATATTTAAAACTTCGGTTAACCGTTTTGATACCGTTGGCCAGCAATGCTGATGCGATCGTGTCACCCTCGAAACCCTGATACTTCCTGTCATTAAATTTGAACGACAGCGGCTTGCCGCGATCAATGCGGCCACCGGCAGGCATGCGGTTTTGTTGACGGACAGCCACTAGTCGCTATCCCTTGCTGCCAGATCGGGCTTCGGTTCGCCCATCCTGTAAACGGCGTAAATTTCATGCGTTACGGTATCTCGCGCAACGTTAAACCAGCGCCCGCAGCCAAATTTGTGCAGCCATTGCTCACAATGAATGCCTTTGGGGTTTTCTTTGTTGAATAGATAGTCCGACCACTGAAGGTCATCGGCATCAAGTGTTGGGCGTGTTATATGCGATTCGCCGCCGAACGAAAATTCCAGCTCATCACGTACACCGCACCAGGGACAGTTGATTCTCAGCATCAGTGGGCCACTCCTGACGCCGCACCTTCGTCTATCAGCTTGCCGGACACGAAACGATCAAGCCCGAATTCCGCTATTAGCGAGTGCGGTTGGTCATTTGCGATCGTATAGGCCATGGTGTCGCCACCCGCCGGTATTGCTTTGTATCCTCCGGTCCCCCAGCCACCGCTAATGTAAAGATTCTGTACGGGCGTCTTACCCATGATGGGCGACGTATCCGGCGTAATGTCCGTAATGCCCGCCCACTGCCGCATTACTCGCAAGCGACTGAATGCCGGCAGCAGTTCCAGGAGCGCGGCAACATTTTCCTGTAATAACGGAATTCCACCCCGTTGCGCGTAGCTGTTGTAAGCGTCAGCGCCACCGCCAAAAACAAGCTCACCTCGATCTGACTGACTGACATACATGTGAATAACCGATGAGGTCACCACCGTATCGAGGCAAGGCTTTATCGGTTCGCTGACCATGGCCTGCAGCTGCATACTGGTGACGGGCACCCGAAAACCGGCCATCTTCGCCAAGTGACTTGTATGGCCCGCAACGGCAAAACAGACTTTTCCAGCGCCTATCTTGCCGCGCGTTGTATTCACACCCCTCACGCGTCCCGACTGAATATCGAACCCCGTCACCTCGCATTGCTGGATAATGTCCACACCGAGGGCGTCTGCGGCACGCGCATAGCCCCAGGCCACGGCATCGTGCCGCGAAATTCCACCTCGGCGCTGGATAAATCCGCCGTGAACCGGATGTCGGCAATCGAGGTCTATTAGCGGCACCAGCTTCTTGATTTCGCTACGCGTCATCATATCGGCGTCAACGTCATTGATCCGAATGGCGTTCGCCCACCGTCGAAACCCTTCCATCTCATGTTCACTATGGGCCAGTGTCAGGATTCCGCGCTGGCTTAACATCACATTGAAGTTGAGTTCCTGACTGAGCCGCTCGTAGAGCTTCAACGAGTGGTTAAAGAATGCCGCGCTCTGCGGCCAATAGTAATTCGAGCGCGTAATTTGCGTATTGCGCCCGGTATTGCCGCCGCCAAGCCAGCCCTTCTCCAGAACGGCTATATTTTTGACTCCGTGATGCTTTGCCAGGTTATAGGCGGTGGCAAGACCATGACCACCGGCGCCGATCAGGACTACGTCGTAGGTTTTCTTTATCTCAGGCGACCGCCAGACGGGCTTCCAGTGGCGATGTCCACTGAAAGCATTGCGAATGAGTTCAAATGCAGAATAACCCTTCATATTTTACTTTCCATCCAAGTGCTCAGTCATTGAAAGGCCACTCCTCCAAGCCATGAATGGCATTTCGGATATCCATGGTCAGGTTGACTGAACCGACTTTCTGTTCGGTATCAAGATCGTACAAACTGATGGTGGACGGCGATGATCCGCCAGCCACGAACCGGCCTCCTGCCGGACAGAGGCCGCGGCCGAATCCCTGGCGTGCGACCCTGGAGTCGTCTACGCCCGAAAATTCGATGTCACTTTCGTCGTACGTGACGATTTTAAATGCAAGATTTTTGTCGTCGCGACCGCTGTAACGTACGCAATCGCTTTGTGTGTCGTTGAACAACAACCCGTCACGAAACGGGCGCGCGTTGTGAGCGCCAGCAGGAAGCGAACAAACTTCGGACACTTCCATTTTGCTGTTGATATGCAACAGGGCCTTCGTGTGCAGGCCGCTTAAGTATATTCCGGTGTCATCTACGTGGACCATGTTGATGTGATAATCGTTGACGGGTCGCGGTCCCATATCCGAGCGCGGATCGAACGTGTGGCCGGCCCATTGATCAAACTGCCGAATCAGATGGAAGCCCCAGACGTATTTTTTTTCGTCCAGGTTAAAGGCGAGCAGACTGTCGAATCCCGTTGACGTCAGAAATATCATCTGCTCGAAGCGACAAATCTCATGACAGTGTTTCAGGTAGCGGTTTTTATTGGATGTCATGAGCTTAAAGCTGCGGTCGTAACGAAAAAGCTCATCACTTGCTGCAATGTAGATATCGTCACCGCTAAATGCGATGCCTCGCAGGCCACGATCGGCCCCACGACCCTCAAAGTCAATATCGCTCTTGTTCCAGTCGACGCGCTGCTCGACTTCCTGCTTCTCAAAATCAACCGTATAGACGCCGCCGTGACTCTCTCCCTGCTGGCTGCCACGAACGACAGAAGTCGCGACGAATGTTGGTAATTTAATGGTCATGTTTGGGTCTTGTTGTGAAAAATTGGCTGCATACAATTAGACGTATCGCACAAATTAATTCGGTCTGCAATAAGACCCGAACTCAGTTCCAGCTAAAATCTTCACCAATCAGGTTGTAGAGCTGTTGATTGTAGGGCTCAAAGAAGCCTGCCAATTCTTCGCGTGTTGCGTCAACCATCGCAGGATATTCCTGTGGCAATTTGAGCGCATTGCTGGCACCAGCGTCCCAGCTGCGTTGAAGTTGAGCTGCCGTGAGAAATTCAAATGGCTCAAGTCCCAGGAAGTCAGCCACCGCATTCATCGTGTCCGCCTCATTGTTAAAAAATCGCTCGGACTGAATGATCATCAGCTGTTGCCGGGGAAACAGGCGGAGCCAGCGATGCACCTGGTCATGATAGATGGAACGGAACACGTAACTTTTCAAGTAGAAATCTCTTAAATCCAGGTCATCGCGAATTACTCTCAATGGCCACCCTTTTTGATGCTTGGCCACGTCGATATATCTGCCATCTGCTGTCGAGTACCAGGATTTTGAATCGTATTCGCTGCTGAGAAACCCTCTTTCGTGGGTTGCGAGCAATTCAGCGATCTCGTCCATCTCCCTGCGCACAATTTCCTCGAACGAGCACTCTATCTCCATGCCGGCCAATTTTGACATCATGAAATGTGAATAGGCGCGGTCAACGGGGTTTCTCAACAGGATGAAGATCTTCAGCTCGGGCAAATTTGCTATGACCCGTCGTGGCACAAGCGGGTGAACCAACGAGGAGGTTGAGAACTCGCCACTGACGAACTGATCGGGAGCGGGCATGACAACTGGCGACTCGTTAACAAAAAAGTTCTGGTAACGCGCGGGAAATCTGTTCCAGGACCAGTAATGAGGTTCTTTCGGACCCGAGATCTTTACCTGTGGGTGAGCAGACAGATACCTTGCGAATGATGTGCTGCCGCACTTCATTCCGCCTACCAGCATGAACTCCGGTCGCGTCCTGCCATCGACCAACGCGAATCGCGGATCGTGCAGAGCAAGAGAATCCTGTTGGTTTGCATTCATCAGATGTGCAACCTATGCTGGCACCATAAATTTCCGAGACTATCTCATACTGCACACTGACATGGATATTGACGTACCACTGCGCGACCTTGGCGCCCTCGACTCGACAGATTTGAGTGAGGCTATCTTAGGCCAGGATGATGTGGCCTGGCATGAGGACGAATCTCGCCAGGAGTCATTCTATGTACACGATCAGACCTGGTCGATCGTTCTGATAGCCCTTGATGATACGAAATGGCCGGATCGCCACGTGAGCCACGGGCCTGGGTGGGACCGGTTGGCGGACGTTGCCATGCCGGTCATGCAAGAAATAATCAAGAATCATTATCCGACAGGCGGCGAGGTAATTCGCGCAGTGGCGGCCAGGCTAAGGGCCGGCAAGAATATCAAGGCACACTCTGACATTCACCAGTCATTTCATTGTGCGCACCGCATTCACGTGCCAATTTCGACCAACCCGAAAGTCTGGTTCACGATCGACGGTCGAGCGTATCAATTAAAAGTCGGCGAAGCTTACGAAGTAAATAATCAGAAGCAACACAGCGTCGTGAACAAGGGAAGCGAGGATCGCATCACCTTCATTTTCGACTACATGCCGCCCGGTCCTCTTGCCTATGACCCCGACAAGGCGTCGACTTAACCCGCTTTTTGTAAGGTCTCGATTAAGGGCTGCAAGTGTTTTTCGTAGCGCTTCCACCGGTTGATTGAACTCTCATAAATCGGCTGGCGGACCTGGATGTTACTGGGCGTCATGACGTTCCGATCGTTATTATAAAACTCCAGGCAATTTTCATCCCACTCCAGTCCTACGTATTCGATCAGCTGCTTGCTGAGGGTTTCTTGATCTGCCACCAGATCCTCGTACTGCACTGTAAATATTTCACTGGGGAAGACACTTTGCCAATGAACCATTAAACGCTGGTAATCCAGGTAAAATTGACCAAGCTCCGTCAAATCGAACGACGATTGAAATGCCGTGAAGAAGTGAAAGAACACTGAAACGCAATTGTCGAGGGGATTGCGCTGGCAGTTTATGATACGGGCATCCGGGAACAAGGTCTTGATAAGTCCTATTCTGAAGAAATTTCCCGGTTCCTTGTCCGTAATGCGCGCAGCAGTAGTCGAGTGAAGCGTCAGTTCCTGCAAATATCGGGCCGAGTAATCCTCAACCATCTTTCCGTCAATAAGAGACATACACTCCGGATCCGGCTTGTCGACTTTCAGTTGCTGTGCGATTGAATAGTTTATTCCCGGGCAGGCGCGGATTTCACCGGCACCGTGCACCAGCTGATGGCTGGAGAGAATTTGCTCAACCAGGGTTGTCCCGGATCTCGGCATGCCCACTATGAACACGGGCAATGTCGATGAGGAACCGAATTGCCGCTTGCCCTGAAAAAAGCCTGTGGAATAGACCTTGATCAGTCTGTCTACGTATTGAATGTTTTCTTTCGCGTCATAGGTCAATGTTGCTCGATGCAGCTTGTTTGCTGTTAGATAACTTGCAAACGCTCGATCAAAACATTCACGGCTATCATAAATATTGGCCACGGAAAAATGGCAATAGATGGCATCGCTCTCCGGCAACTCGGGGTCATTAAGGAGTTTCTCGATAGCAGGTATTTGCGCTTTTTCAGGCTTAATTATCGATAGATGGTAGTAGGCACGGCCACAGGAAGGCCGAATGGCAATGAGTTGCTCCAGCCGTTCTACTGCAAGTTTCACCTGGCCCAGTTGTTTGTGCGTTAACGCGAGGTTGATATGCGCGTCATCGTCGTCGGGTTTCAGTTTTAGAGCCTCTTCGAGGGAAACCAATGCTTCTTCGGCTCTGCCCAACTGCCGCAGCGCCAGCGCGAGTTCAATACGTACCTCGAAGTACTCCGGACGCAGACTGAGCGCTTGTTCAAAGCATTTGATCGCCTTTTTCACCTGCCCCATGATTTGCAGAGACGCGCCAAGTCGTCTGTGCGCCAATGCACTGTCGGGCGAGAAAGCCAGAGCCTGCTCATATATCAGGATCGATTCCGGAATCCGCTTCGCCTGCGTAAACGCACCGCCGAGATTCATCATCGTGCTGACATCATCAGGTTTTATAACCAGGACTTGTTGGTAATGCGCTATGGCGCGTTCTGTGTGGCCCAGTTCCTCAAGTACTGCGGCCAGGTGCAGGTGAGTCTGTTCATGGCTGGGCATAATCTCCAGAAATTGCTGATAGCGTTCGACTGCAATTTCAAACTCCCTTTGCTCGTGAGCAATTTTGGCTAGAATAAGTATGACGTCGGGGCGCCGTTGCTTGCGCAGAATGCGCAGACACTCGTCCTGGGCCTGCTGCAAGTTTCCGTCTCGATAATGCAACAACGCCTTTTCGAAAAGCGCTGCGATATCTTTGTCTTCTGTATTATCGCTGGAATCTTCTTGTGACATGGCTTGGCAGTCGTTCGGTCAGGTTATGATTACTTATAATCTATTATGGACAATTTATTACTTACGGTAAATTAGCTTGCATGCTGCAGCACTTTGACTGTTGCAACAAGAGGTTTCAGATATGCGAACAAAGCGCGTTTTGGTTGTCGGCGGCGGTTCAGCGGGCTGGACGGCCGCTGCGTATCTGAATGCGGCGCTGAATACCGGCGGCAATAACATCGTGGAAATCGGCCTGGTGGAATCGCCGGACATTCCTCGCATCGGTGTGGGTGAGGCAACGGTCCCAAACATTAACCGCACGCTCGCGATGATCGGCATAGATGAACTGGATTTTATGAAGGCGACGGACGCGACCTTTAAGGCATCAATACGCTTCGTCAATTGGCTGGATACCAAAAACAAGTTTTACCACCACCCGTTTAGCCGATTCGGCGCGGGACTAAGAGACGACGCCGGCCGTAGATGGCTAATGAGCGACCGATCGATTCCCTATATGAACACCATGTCTGCACAGCCTGCACTGTGTGAAATGGGCCTAGCGCCGAAAGTGCTCGAAAAAGTAAATCTTGGAATACCGACAGGATATGCATTTCATTTGAATGCACTGAAGTTTGCAGACTATTTGCGGGATTTTTCTAAATTGCGTGGCGTAAATCATTTTCTGGACAACGTGGTTGATGTCGATGTTGCCGAAACCGGGCACATCCTGGCCGTTAAAACCGAAGGCGGAGAGCGTCTGGAGGCCGATCTGTTTATCGATTGCACCGGATTCGCCGCTGTACTGACCGAGAAAACGCTTGGAGTGGACTGGGTCGATTTTTCACAATGGCTGTTGTGTGACCGAGCCCTGGTGATGCCAGTACCGTATGAGGTCCATTATCCAGGGCTGGTACGGCCCCACACCATGGCGACAGCCTTGTCTGCCGGCTGGGTCTGGGATATTCCATTGCAAAACCGGCGCGGTGTCGGCTATGTGCATTCCAGCGCGCATATCAGCGAAGAAGAAGCACAGCGCGAAATTCGAGCGTACGAGGGTACACATGCAAAAGACCTGGATGCGCGTTTCGTCAATTTTAAAGTGGGTATGCGGCGAAAAGCCTGGTTCAAGAACTGTATTGCGATGGGCCTGGCCGGCGGCTTTCTCGAACCATTGGAATCGACGGGCCTTTACTTGAACGAAGTTGCCGCGGAGTTACTTGCAGAGCATTTTCCCTACGGTGATGACATGGAGCCGCTCGCGTTTCGATTTAACCGCCTAATGGAGAACCGATTCTACGAGATCCTGGACTTCATCAATATGCATTACTGCCTGACACGCCGGACGGACACTGAGTTCTGGCGAGAAATCGGACGCCCGGAACGGATCAACGACAGGCTGCGAGCAAAACTCGACTATTGGCGCATTAAGCCACCATCGGTATCCGACTTTGTTGACCCATTTTTTCCAGGCCAGCCGGTAGGTTCACCGTTATCAGGTGGGGCAAGTGGCGATATCAGATGTCCGATCGACACCGGTCGCCTGTGGAACCACCACAGCTATGAGGCAATTCTCTATGGCATGGATTTTCTTCGTGACGAATGCAATGAATGGTACGGCGAGAATCGTCCACGCCCTGCCATTCACAAAAAGGTTCTTGACGCCGTCAACACTGCACAGGATAAACTGCCACCGCACGACGTCTGGTTGAAGCGTATGGTCGGTATGGCGGATTACTCAAAATCATGAGTTTGCATGACATTTAAAGATTCCCTGAAAACGAAAGACTTTGTGGTGACTGCCCATGTGAACCTGGCAGAAGCGCCGGATAGAAAATCGTTGATTCGACAAGTCGAGATCCTGCAGCCGGTGGTCGATGCAGTGCAACTGACTGATACCACTAAGGAGCATATGTCGGGTGTTGCTGCAGCGGCGATCCTGATACAACAGGGCATTGATCCTATCGTGCACATGAACTGCCGAGATCGAAATCGCATTGCGCTGCAGAAAGATTTCATCGGCGCAATAGCGCTTGGCGTGACCAGCGTGTTGGTAATGCGTGGCAAAAAAATTCCGGAAGGCAGGAAACTCGGAATAACGAACGTTTTCGACACGCCCGCGCTGGAATTCATGGCATACATACAAAATTTGAAGCAAGGCGACAACGCTTCGCTAGTGTCGGATTTTATGCTTGGGGCCAATGCAGAATTGTTCGATCCCGACGACGACTGGACGCCCAAGAACCTGAATCGCAAATGCGATGCCGGCACTAACTTCGTGCAATTGCAGATCTGCTTCGATATCGGTGTAGTCCGCAACTACATGGCTCGCATCGTTGAGTCAAAACTGACTCGAAAGGCCAATTTCATTACGGCCTTGTCACCGCTGCCGTCCGCCGATGTGGCGCGTTGGGTGCGCGACAACGTGAAAGGTGCGCTCGTACCGGAGTCCATTATCGATCGCATGGAGCGTTCACCCAACCCGGAAAACGAAGGCATCGAAATATGTGCCGAATTACTGCAGGAACTGGCGACAGTTCCCGGCGTGTCCGGTGCCAACCTTTTGGCACTGGGCGACCTTGAAGCCATACCGGCCGCAATCGACGCCTCTGGCGTGCGTTAATCATCGCGCGATGACGTCACGTAGGACATGAACAATGGAGAAGATCGATTTCCACTGAAATAGAACAACAGTTCCAGGATGCGCAAAAGTTTCTGCAATCGGGCGAGGCCGAATCCGCCGAAGCCGTCTGCGTCAGACTATTGAAAAAGCACCCGGAGGATGCCAACGTCTTATGCCTGTCGGCTCGCGCGCTGCTAAGTCTCGAGCAATTCGATGAAGCGAACTCCCGAATAGAACATGCCCTTTCCATCTATCCCGAATTTGCGCGCCCACACGAGGTACTCGGCGAACTGTTACTCGCAAAAGGTGAGCTACCGGAATCGGCGGAGGCATTTCAACAGGCACTGAAACTCGACCCCACGCGACAACGCGCACGCATGAATCTCGCAAAAGTTTTGCTGGTCCTGGGCCGCACGGAAGAAGCACAGGCGTTGAAATCTGAGTTCATGGAATTCGGCGAGGACAATCAGGACATTGCGAAGGCGGCCGAATTTGAAAAAGATGAGAAATTCGCCGAAGCAGAACAGATCTACCGGCAAATTCTGACTCGCCATCCTGACAGTGTTTCGGCGATGCGTTTATGGGCCCGGCTCGGCGTTCAGCAAAAGCGCTACGCGGGTGCTGAAGAGTTATTGCAGCAGGCCGTTAAGGTGGCGCCAAGCTTTAACAGGGCCTGGGCTGACTTGTGCAGCGTACAAGTAGAGCAGGAGAAGTTCGACGACGCCATCAAGAGTGCGAAAACGCTTATCAAGCTGCAACCTCGCAAACCGGACGGGCATATCTGGCTGGCGGTTGCCTCCGCATTTTCCGGGCGACATCGGGATGCGGTCGAGTCTTTTGACAAAGCGCTCGAAATTTCGCCGGACCACGTTGGCGCACTGTGTGGTAAGGGCAATGCCAGCCGTACGGTTGGCGACCAGGATGGCGCGATTGCCCTGTTCCGACGAAGTATAAAGGCGAATCCGTTGCATGCCGAGGCGTACTGGAGTCTGGCAAACCTGAAAACATTCCAGTTTGAGGAGTCCGAGGTTGACGAGATGCTGAAGTTGATCGACGACGAGCGCATCGCACCTGTCGGACAGGTGCAATTGCACAATGCACTGGGTCTTGAATTTGACGGGCGCAAAGAATACGACCGGGCGTTCGAATTCTTCGATCGCGGCAATACCCTGCGGCGCGAGCAGGAGTTCTACGACCGGGTTGAAAACGAAGAAAAGGTCGATTTGACGATCGAGGCATTTACGCAAGAATTTCTCGAAGACAATGCAGGCCAGGGCGACCCGGAGCCAGCCCCGATATTTATTGTTGGTCTGCCACGCTCCGGTTCAACCTTGCTGGAACAGATTCTGTCCAGTCATTCCATGGTAGACGGAACGCATGAGTTGGCAGATTTGAGCAAATCCATTCGCTCCAACCGAAAATTGACCGGTCCCCGCCTGCGCTACCCGACAACGATAGCGAGCTTCGAAAGCGAAGACTTCGTACGCCTGGGTTGCGAATATATCGAGCGCACCCGCAAGCATCGCG
>Ga0114950_10000428_pt1 | contig 28389 bp, 29 predicted proteins | sample N075metaG_FD_83503 | JGI IMG/M metagenome (GOLD analysis project Ga0114950, IMG submission 83503) | Deep subsurface microbial communities from Kermadec Trench to uncover new lineages of life (NeLLi) - N075 metaG | ecosystem: Environmental > Aquatic > Marine > Ocean trench > Sediment | place... | reverse complement strand
GCGGCTTGTATCGTCCCCGCGCGCCAAGCCGCGAAAGTCCAGCCCACGCGGGCTCTACGCTCCGAATAGCGCCGCGCCCATTCCGGTGCCACTAGTGAAACCGCCCATCGCCCGGTACAATAAATTAAGATGTTCTCCTTTCTTCTCGCTGTTGTTCTTGCAGCGGGTGCCGCGGGTGCTGATGACGGTGGTGCCTGGGTGGGCACGCTGGATTTGCACGACGAGCTTCCTTCGCGCGGCCGGCTGGGCGGCGTGAGCGTCGATGCACGCGGCTTCATCTATGTGTCGGACTTCGGACGCACCGTATGGCGCATTTCGCCGGAGGGTGCCGTCGAGGTTCTCGACAGCTCGCTACGAGGCTCGTCCGGCAATGCGGTCGACGGTGCTGGCAATCTTTACCAAGCGAGCTTTCGGGACAACCGCATCGTCCGAATCGACCCGGATGGCAAGCTCGAGGATTACGTGTCCAGCGGGCTCGATGGACCGGTCGGGATCACGACCGATGGCGCTGGCAATCTCTATGTCTGCAACTGCAGCGGGAACTACATTGCCAAAGTGACGACCGATCGTCGGGTCGAGCGCTTCGCTGAAAGTCCCGATTTCGATTGTCCGAACGGAATTACTTTCGACCCGAGCGGCTACTTCGTTGTCGCGAGCTTCAACACCAGCTATCTCGTGCGGATCTCTCCAGATGGGGAAGCGGAGACCTGGCTCGAAGTGCCCGAAGGGCGTAACGCGCACGTGGCGGCGACGGAGCACGGCCTTTTCGTGACGAAAATAGAGTCGAACCGAATTTATCTCATCGACCGCGCTGGTGTGATCGCGCCTTTTGCGGGAACGGGTGAGCTCGGTCTCGAAGGTGGTCCGGCGCTCGAAGCGACGTTCTCGAGGCCTAACGGCATCGCGGTCTCACGCGACGGGCGCTCGCTTTACGTCAACAATCTTGAGGGGCCGTGGCGCGGCAGCGAGCCTACCAACATCATCATCAGACGCATCGAGCTGTCGCGGTAGCGTTCGGGGTTTACCCGGGAATGCTCGAGGGGCTATGCTCATGACGTGACGGCCAACCGCTGGCATGTGAGTCGCACGGTCGACCTCACCGCCTATGCGTTCAGCTGGCTCATCATCCTCGTTCCACTCGAGCTTCTGACCCATCGCGACGCGCAGGTGGTGATGCTTCTGCTCGTCGTCGGGCTGACCTTCGCTCACCGTCACTTTACGCTGCCTTACGTTTATCTCGACCGCGAGACCTTCGACGCGCATCCGCGGCGCTTCACCTGGTTCCCCGTTGTCATGTTCGCCGGATTCCTCGTGAGCCCCGTGCTCTGGGAAAGCTCCGCCCGCTGGCTCGTCGCGGGCGTCGTCATGATCGCGGGCGGGTGGAACGTCTGGCACGTCTACATGCAGAAGTTCGGTGTTCTCCGCATGTACGCAGCGAAGAGCGGGAGCGCCATCGAAAGCCCGCGATGGGTGGACCGTCTGCTTCTTTTTTGCTGGGTTCCGCTCTATCTCGTTTGGCTCGGGCCTAGTTATCGCGACCAAGTCGCGTCGAGCTTTCCAACCGTCGAGCGCTACGCGCTGCCGCTCGTCGACGCGATGACCCGGCTGCAATCCTTTCTGCTCGTGCCAGCTATTGGCGGCGTCGTCATTAGCCTCGGCGTCTTCTTGCACTTCGAGTGGAAGTCGCAGCGTCTCACGAACGCCCCACGCCTCTGGATGGCGCTCGGAACGTCGCTCTTGTCGGCGTCGTTTCTCTTTATAAGTCCCGTGCGGATGTTCATGGCTTTCGCCTTCAGCCATGCTGTCGAGTACATGGTGTTCGTCTGGGCGTTTCAGAGAAGGCGTTATCGCGAGCCTCTCGCGCACGACCCCGCGCTCGGGCGCGTGCTCCGGCGTCCTTGGCTAGCCTACGCCGTCTTCACTTTCGGCATCACGGTACCTTATCTGTTGGTGCGCTTTTGGGGCTACTTGATCGTGCCCGAGGCGACGAACCCGATCTTGCTAGGCACGACGGTCGAACGTTGGGGGTTTTACTGGAGCGTCTACCAGTCGCTCGTCCACTTTTACTACGACGGATTCTTGTGGAAGATGCGCTCGCCGTCGCTCCGCCGCTACCTCTCCCCGTAGGGTTCACCTCTAGCGTCCGAGGCGGAGCTTGATGCCAACCATCGCCGTTCGGGGCAAACCGGGTCGCGCGCCGGCAGGGCGACGCGCCACGATATAGGCGTTGTTCGTGAGGTTTTGAACGCTCGCGAAGACCCGCAGGTCTTGTGTGATGTCGAGCTCGCCGAAAACGTTCACCACGAGATAGGCGTCGGTGCCTTGGCCTTTCGGAATGGGCCCTTGGCCAGCGACGGTGCGCATGCGTGCGCCGTGATTCGCGTTGACGCCGAAAGTCCAGCTATCTTCCTCGACGGCGAAGGAGGCGTAAAGCTGATGACGCGGCAGATAGGGAAGCGCGTCACCGGCTTGCACGTCTCCCCACGGCTCGTAGGCGCTTTCGAAGCTCGTCAAGAAGACGGCGTCCGTCAGCGAATAGGACAAGCGTGTCGGGAAACGATATCGGCCCGGAGCGAGCTCGGCAAAATCATAGGCGAGCGTTGCTTCGAGCCCCATCGAGCGGGAGGCCCCGCCGTTGAAGAGGTTTCCTTCGCCTTCGCCGCCGGATGACAGAGTATCCGCTCCCAAAAGGTTGCTGTAGTTGTTGTAGAAGATAACGAGCTCGCTTGTAAGAGCACTGCTCTGTCCGCGAAAGCCGAGCTCGTAATTTACGCTCTCTTCGGATTCGGTGAACGCGTCCGCGCCGGGACCAGGAGGGCTGAAACCTTTGTGAATGCCGCCAAACAGGTTCATCCGCGGGCTCAGGCGATATGTGAGACCGGCACCGGGAATGACCGCCGTTACGTGGTTGTCTCGGACGCGCAAAGCATCGGTGCGGTTCGGATCGGCTTTGCTGTAATCCGTTCGCGACATGTCGATGGATTCGTAGCGGATCCCAGGGACGAAGGTCCATCGAGAGAACTGGATTTGGTCTTGGGCAAAAAAGGCGAAAGCGCGGGCGTCGCTGACGCGGTTCGTCTGGCTTCCAGGAGCACCCGAGCTCGTCAGGTGCATGCGGCCATCGATCATCTGATAGCCGTCTTCGTGCTGGAAGCGGTCTTCCTCGTCTTCGTGATAGCGGAAGCCGAGCTCGAAGCGGTGGCCCGAGACGCTGAAGCCTGCCACTGTCTGGACGCCCTGCGAGTAGTACTCGCGGTTATTGGCCCGTACTTTCAGATCGCCGGGGTTGCTCGAGTCGCCTTTGGCGATGGCGAGCGCGCTTGCATGCGCTTCGGTGTCGTCGAAAAGGTTTGCGAGGCCGGTACCGAGAATGCTCTGGAGCTTGTACCAGTTGCGCGCGAAGTTGTTGCGATAGACCGTTGTGGTCACATCGATGCCGTTCGGGACGGCCAAAAAGTGCTGCGCTTGAAATTGCTGGTGGTCCCACTGGATGTTGTCTGGCTGCGAAGCGGCATAGCGCCTTACGGGGTTCGCCGCAAAATCTTCGTCCGTCAGCCCGAGATAAGTCTCGTCGGAGCTCTCGGCGCCCGCGCCGATTTTCAGCTCGAGCGATTGGAAGATGCGTGAGCTCGGGGAGGTGTTGAAGCGGAGCTTTCCCACGTAATCTTGCACGTAGAAGCCCGTGCGGTCGCCGCCGTCGAGCTGTTTGAAACCGTTCGTCCGAAGTTGATAGGTCTCGAAGAGCCACCCGACATTGCTGTAGCTATCGCCGAGGTAGACATGGGCTTTGCCGGTATTGTTCTGACCGAAGGCGAGGTCCGCGCTCAAGCGGAGACTCGTGGGAACGCGCGTCGAGACGAGGTTGAGCGCCCCGCCATTCGTCCGTGGGCCGAACTTGATTTGGCTCGAGCCTTTGCGGACTTCGATGGACTCCATGCGTCCGGTGACGGGGAAGTAATAGGCGGCCGGCGCGGTATACGGTGCCGGCGCGATGAGCACACCGTCTTCCATGAGCGTGATTTTCGCGCTCCGCTCGGAGCCGCTTCCGCGCATGCCGATATTGGGCCTCAGCCCGTAACCCTCTTCCTCCTGGATGATGATGCCCGGGATCTGCCGGAGCATGTGATGGATGTCGTCGAGACCGTGTTTCAGTCGTTCGAGCTCCTCGCCTTCGAGGACATAGGCGGCGCCCGGGATCGTCTCGAGCGCTTTTTCGGTGCCGACGACCATTACCCGTTCGCGGATGCGGAGCGTCGCCTTCTCGATCGATTCTTCGAGCGAAATGTCTTCCTGTTCTTCCTGGCTGGGATCGTCCTGCGCGACGAGCGGGTTGGCCGCCAATAAGGCGGTGAGCGTCACGGCGGTGAAAAAGGTGCGGAACATGGCTTGCTGCCTCCTGATGTCTCCGTGCACGATCGATTGTAAATGAAAATGATACTCAATTTCAAGATGATTTTGAAATGGGATTTCATCTTCAGTTTGAGCAGGGCGACGTTCGCTACTGGGATTTCGAGGGTCCGGCTCCGGACGCCTCGTAGAGAGCTGTTGAGGTCGTGAGTCGTTTTAACACAGTCATTTGCAAGGATTCTCCACCTGGCATCACGCTTGCTAACACCGGTTCGTTATGGAGACCTTGATATCCGATATCCGCTACGGTTTTCGTCTACTACTCCACAAACCGGGTACGACCGTGGTGGCTGCCCTTACTCTCGCGCTCGGCATCGGGGCCACGACGGCTGTTTTCAGCGTCGTCAACGGCGTACTCCTTCGGCCGCTTCCTTATGACGCACCCGACGAGCTCGTCATGGTCTGGCAGGACCACACCCGGAGACGTGTCAATGGGCCCGCCACCGAATGGGTGTCGCCGGACAACTTTTTCGACTGGCGCGAGCAGAACGAGGTTTTCGAAGGAATGTTTGCCCTCGGCGGATGGGGACCGACGCTTTCGGGGGCGAACGAACCAGAGCAGCTGAGCGGCGTCGTCGCCTCTCATGACGCGTTCACGATTCTCGGCATCGAACCTTTGTTGGGACGCGGGTTCCGTCCCGAGGAGGATGCGGCGAACACCGAGCTCGTCGTAGTGCTCGCGCATTCTTTGTGGCAACGCCGTTTTGGTGGCTCCCCCGACGTGCTTGGCGTGACGCTTACGCTCGACGGTCAGCCGGCGACCGTCATTGGAGTCATGCCGCCCGAGCTGGATTTTCCCATTGTCTCGAAGCCCGAGATATTCGCGCCGCTCCAGATCGATCGTTCCAACTCGTGCGGCCGAGGCTGTGTCACTCTACGCGTTATCGCCCGTCTGAAGGAAGCAGGAAGCCTCGATGTCGCTCGCTCCGACATGAGCACGATCGCCGCGCGGCTCGAGCAGGAATATCCAGAAGAGAATCTCGGCGTTGGAGTGAACCTCGTGCCGCTGCACGAGCATGTGGTGGGCGACATGCGCGCGGCCCTTTGGGTGCTCCTCGGCGCCGTGGGGCTCGTTCTGCTCATTGCCTGCGCCAACGTCGCGAGCCTCATGCTGGCACGCGCCGCGGATCGCGAGCGGGAAGTCGCGACGCGCATCGCGATGGGCGCGAGCCGCTCGAGGCTCTTCCGCCAGTTCTTGACGGAGAGCATGCTGCTCGCGGCACTTGGAAGCTCGATGGGATTGGTCCTGGCGCTCTGGGGCGTAGATTTTCTTTTGTCGCTCGTACCGCGAAACGTGCCGCGCTTCGCCGAGGTCACCGTGGACGGCCATGCGCTCGGCTTCACGCTCGTCGTTGCGGTGCTAACGGGCCTCGCTTTTGGTTTGGTTCCGGCCGTTTCCGCCTCGAAGCCCAATCTTCACCGTTGTCTGAAAGAAGGCGGAAGAGGTTCGAGCGGCGGGTCCCAAAGATTTCGCTCGGCGATCGTCGTCTTCGAGGTTGCGATGGCCCTTGCGTTGCTCGTGGGCGCGGGCCTTCTCATCCGGAGCTTCGCATCGCTCATGCAGGTGGACCCGGGTTTCGATACGAGGGGCGTGCTTGCCGCGCAGCTGAACCTCGTCGGGCCTGCCTATGATGCACGTCCGGCGCGCACGGCCTTCGTTGACCGGATGATCGCACGCGTGGAGGCGCTCCCCGGCGTCGAAGGCGCTGGGGTCATCTACGTACTCCCGATGGCGAATGCCGATGCGGATGCCGGATTCCTCATCGAAGGACGCCCGCCGCCGCGGCCGGGGCAGACACCGGTGGCTTGGTATCGACCCGTGAGTCCCGGTTATTTCGAGACGATGAAGATGCGACAGGCGCGGGGCCGCCTCTTTCGCGATAGCGACGACGCCGAAGCGCCGCAGGTCGTTCTGATCAACGAGGCTGCAACCGCGCGCTATTGGCCAAACGAAGACCCGCTCTTGTCCACGGTCCGCTTCGGCGGCGCGTCGCGGCGCGTCGTCGGCGTCGTTTTCGACACGAAACATTTCGGCCTGGATCAAGCTGCGCGCCCCGCGATGTACCTCCCTTATGCGCAACTTCCGATGCGCTTCATGAACCTGTTGGTGCGCACGAGCGGGAGCCCGGAAGACCTGGCGCCCGCGATCCGGAGCGCTGTTCGGGATATCGATCCGGGGCTTGCGGTCGCGAACGTAACGACTATGGACGCCGTGCTCGCCGACACCGTGGCCGAGCCGCGCGTGGTCACTACGCTCCTCGTCGTGTTTGCGCTATCGGCCCTAGCTCTTGCGGCCATCGGCCTCTATGGCGTCATGAGCTATACCGTCCGCCAGCGCACCCATGAGATCGGGATCCGAATGGCCCTTGGCGCGAACGCTTCGGACGTCCTCGGATGGACCGTCTCTAGAGGCATGCTGCTAATGGCGGTGGGTACTGTGCTCGGTCTTGCCTCCGCGTTCGTGCTCACGCGTTTCATGGAAAGTCTGCTCTTCGGGGTGGCGCGGACCGACGCGTTGACGTTTACCGTCGGCCCCGCTGTGCTCGCCGTGGTGGCGCTACTCGCGTGCTATCTCCCCGCCCGCCGCGCGGCCAGGGTCGATCCCGTGATTGCGCTTCGTCACGAATAGGCCGGCTCGTGCTGCCACGAGAACTCAGACCAGAGCCCGTGGGTCTTGGCCATGTCGAAGCGGATGGTCCCGTCATCATATCGGGACTCGCCCCGAGCGAGGACCTGAGAGGGGTTGTGGATCTGGTTGAAGATGTTCTCGAAGCGGACAGGCTCGCTCCGGTCACGTCCGCGGATCGTCTGGACGACCGATTGAAGAAGACCGGGGATCGTTACTTTCTTGCGCATAGGCTCCGACGTGATCTCGATGGGAAGAAAGCGTGTCGGGAGGCGTCTTTCGACGAAGCGCGCGAGGATTTCCCATGGTCCGCCGATCTTCCCCGTGAAGATGTTCTCGATGGCGTCACGCTGCGGTTCGGTAGCCTCCTCGTCTACGATCATCACTTGCGTCCAGCCGCCTGCCATCATGCGCTGCGGCGTGTCATAGGCGATGACGACGCGGCTCCCGGCTAGGCGCGTCGTACCGACCTCGCCGTCCTCGAACACGATCGCCCAATAGCCCTTGCAGCGCTCATGCGTGCACTGTTGGTCGAAGTGTATGTGACCCGGGCATACGAGCTGGCAGTTGCAGTTCTCGAAGACCAGCCCCTTCGCCCACCAGCTGATGGATTCCAATTACGCCTCCCTTGTTTCAGACTATCTCTATACCGCTAAAAAACTGAATTCGATGCGTCCCGGCAACGACGGGACGCACGAGGTCGCCATGAACGCTCGGTGGGCCACGGCCGCTGCGGCTGTGGATTACAAAGACTGGTACATCGTCGTCTGGCTTACGCCAGGTATCGTGCAATGGCCGAAAGGATGTGCTTGCTGCCAGCGCATCGCTGAGACCACCGCAGAGGCGCGCGACGACGATGAGCACGTGATGGCATCCTACCCCATCTGCCGGCGATGCGCCCGGCACGCGAAGCTCGACGATACGGCGATGAGTATCTCAATGGCCGTCGGAGCCATCGTCGTTGTGGGAGGCTGGATTGCGGCGTCCGGGGTCTCCATTATGGGATGGATTCTTCTTCAGCTCCTCATCATGGTGGCCGCCTTCGTGCTCGTCACCGTAGCCGTCTCTTGGTTGCTCAGTTTTTTCTTCAGCGCGAAGCGCTCCCAGTGTCCAGACGATGGGTGGCCCGTGCTGAGCTATCGCCCATCGGGATTCGCCGAGATGCTCGGAAAAGACGCCGAGCGCACCGACGAGAAAAATCTGCGTCTTTGGTGCGAGGAGGCAGCAAAGACTTCGGAAAGTGGCGCCTATGCGCTACAGCTGCGTAACAGCCGATACGCGCGTGAGTTCATTCGTGCGAATGACGGTGACGCGTCCAGCATCCAGACAATCGAAGAAGAGTATTGAAAGGGTGGCCCGCTCAGGGTCTGTGAGGACCACTCTTGTCGCTACGACGCGAAACGCTCGATGTCCGTCTTTCCGAAGGCGTCGCCTTTGAAGAGAAGTCGCTCTCCCCGAACCTTGGCGAGTGCGTACGAAAAGCAGTCTCCAAAATTCAGCCCTGCGGAGTGACGTCCTTTCCCGAACTCGCTGAATGCTTGCCGCGCGGCGTGCGCCTGTTCGACATCGACATCGACGAGCTCGATTTTAGCCAGGTTGAGAAACAAGTCGAGATCTCGAAGACCATCGGATCCGAAACGCGCTTCGACAACGATCGAAGTCTCAACGAAGGTGGCGGCAGATATGCCGATGGACTCAGCGGCCTCGATGGCTTCGTTGAACTCGCGGCGCTCAGGCTCATTTAACAAGATGGCCAGCACTGCTGAAGTGTCGATGACCATTACTGTGGCAAGCCATTTTCGTCATATGCAAGGATCTCTTCTGGGCTCCTCGCGTCGAGCACGGGTAGGGATGCACAATGCTGCGCGATTTTGTCGAGCTCATCCGCCAAACGCCGCTGGGAGCGCTCCCGTCTTATGCGGGCCAGCCGGTCGCGCAAGGCGATGGTTACAGCTTCCGTCTTGGTCTCGCCCGTAAGCTTGGCGAGTGCTTCAGCAAGTCGCTCCGTTTCCGGGTTTCTAATGTTGATAGCCATCTCTAGCTTTACGTAAAGACATCTTACTACACAGTAACATTCACAGTAAGATTCGCCTTTCCTTTCCATAAACCTGGATCGAGTGACTCGAGCCTTCATCCACACGATCGACGGACACCGGATGATGTTCGTCCGCGAGATCTAGCCTCTTAGGTTTCTACCTATCGACAAAATGTTGTCGATGTTTGGTAAGTCTTTATGTTCCAGATGATTACGGGCCGTTCAACTACCCGAAGGGCCACGTCTTCCGGGCGAAGTCCCGGACGCCGCCTAGGCTCTAACCCGTCAGAGCCTAGGATTTTGTACCACGTTCTGAAGCAAATTCTTTCTTATCCCCACATCCCCTCCTATCCCCACCTCTCCTTGCTTTTAGCGGCGTTTTTAAAGGCAAGGGGGATGTGGGGATGAGAGTCAGCTGTGTGGTTTGGATTTAGAACGCTTTCAGGTTTACCTGGGTAGATTTAGATTTAGAGCTGCGGGTCGTCCTCCCCAGGCTCCTCGGGCGGCTTCGGCGGTCGCGGCCGGTCCATGCTCAAGCTTACGCCACCCCAGAACTCCGAGCCTTTGCGCTCGATGCGGTGGTCGCCGTCGACGAGATATTGCAGGATCGCTTTGTCCCATGCCAGGCCGGCCGTGGCGACGAGCTTCATCCATTCGCCATGCGCCGTTTCGTCCGGAGCCTCTGTCGAGCCGCTCCAGATCGTGACTTTGGGGTTGTAGCCGCGGTTCTGTTCGCCCGGACGGGGCGGGGGGCTTCCTTTGATCGAAGTGTGGATCATCACTTCGTTCTCCATGGGAAGCTTGTAGACCTCTTGATCGTCGAAGTCGGCGCCATAGCGGCGATAGCGGTCGTAGTTCCTCTGGTTCATCGCGTAGACGTCTTCGGCCGCGTTGATCGCCTTCGTAATGTAGTCGCGAATCTGGAACGCCGCTTCTTTGTGCCTCGGAAAGCGAGCGTCGTCGGTATAGCTGAAGCCGGGGATGAACCAACCCTTGTTCATGCTCCAGTTGCGCTCGGTGATACGGCCGCGGCGGACGAGCCCCGTATATTCGGAGAAGAGCTGCACGAGTTGGTGTGACGGGTAGCCGTGCGGGTTCAAAAAGATATCGGGAAGCCACATTTCCCATAGTTGCCGGCGGATGGTGGATTCCGGGTAGATGGGCATCGGGCGGTTGCCGTCGCTGGTAACGTCCATCCCGAGCGAAGCGAGGTAGCCCGCGTGCAGAATGAGCTCCGGCGTTTTCTCGTAGAGGTCGAAAGCGAGCTGGGCTCCATCAGCGTTGGTGATCGGATGGATCACAACGTTGACCTTGTCGAGCTTCTTGCGATGCTCGGGGTCGGTGAGTAAAAGCTCGGCGAGCTTCAACACGTGGGATGTCGACGAGACTTCGTTCGCGTGCTGACGCGCCGAGTAGATGACAGTCGGCTTCAGCGTCGTGGCTTTGTACTGCGAGATGTGCGAGGCCTCCACGGGAGGCATGAGGTCCATCGCCCAGATGTCCTGGCCCAGATAGCTTTCGCCCATTTTGTACACGGTGGCTTCGTCGAAGCGCGACATCTTGGCGAGGATGCCGTAGGCCTCAGGCGGCGGGATGGGCGTGTCCCACTGCACGAGCTCTCCGTCCCCTGGACGGACCGGGAAGCGGTGGATGTCGGGAAAGGGCGCCGGGCTGCCATTCGCGGCGAGCTCGACGACCGGCTCGTTCTCCCAGTCGATCTTGTGCTCCCAGCCAGCGCGAACAGCGATTGTCTCGAGCCCGTGATAAGCGAGCGCGTCCTCGTAGAGGCCCGCCGCGCGCAGCGCGCTCAAGTGCTCGACCATGGCGATGACTTGCTCGGCGGAGAGGATGCGCTCGTCTACTTGCTCGGACCGTGTGTGTTTCGATAGCTCTGCGCGCTCGTTGTGCTGCGTGTCGACCTTTACGCGGAGCTCGAGGCGCGTCAGGCCCGGCTCGCCCGCCCACACGTGCGCCGTCAGCGCTTTCGGGCGATCCATCTCGACTTTCGGAATATTGCGGCGGACCTCGCGCTCGGCTCCGCTCGCGTTCTCGTACTCGATCACGACAGCGGGGCGGCTGGTCGCGAAGCCGGTGAAGCGTATGCTTGCGCTTCCGGCTTCGCCATCACTCTTTGGCTGCATGATGGGGATGACGCGGCCGGGATAGGTGAGCTCGTCGCCGCGCGCGTTGCGGCCGAGAATGCGGTAGAACAAAAGCGTCGTGAAATAGATGTCCTCGTGGAGCGCGTCCATCGTGGAGATGAGCTCTTTGTCGAGGTCGAGAAGATAGTGCGGCTCGCTCAAAGTCAGCTCGACGGTGAGCTCGCCGAAATAGGGCGCGTCCCGGCCATCCCCGCGAGGATTGCCGTCATGGAGCTCCATGATGTAGTCGTACATTTTCGGAATCGTTTGGGATTGAAAGTGATCCCAGAAACTTTCAGCGTCCGTAACGATGCGCGTGTCGACGAGTGTCTCATCACCGGCGGCGGCCGAGATCCAACCGGTCGTGACGTTGACCATCTCGTAGTCGCGAAAGCGGTCGAGGTAAGGGCGGAGGACGAGCTTCGGGCGAAAGGTCTCGCGCAAGATCTCGCTGCCATCCGCGGCCGTGGCGACCACCTCATAGGGCGGTGCGTCCTCCGGCGCCGCTTCGAAACGAATCTTCTCCAGGGGTAGAGCAAGCTCACGAGCGAGGATCTCGTCGATGGGGAAAGCTTCCTGAAGCCAGCGTAGAGGTGTTCCCATAGCTTGTTGGCGCCACTCGTCGGGCGGGGCGTAGCGCGCGAAGTGAATGGTGATCGCGTCGACGTTCTGACCCTCGAGCTTTGGCCGCACACTGTCGTAGAGCCAGCTATAGCCTTGTTTGAACGCAGAGAGAATCTGCACGTCGGCGTCCGGCCCGAGCTCGCGGCGAACTTCGTAAGCGATGCGCTCACGGACCTCGATCGGCTCGGAAAGCCGTGCTTCGAGCGTCACGGGGCGGCCTCCGGCCCGCGGCAATACTCGTTCGCGGAACAAACGCCAGAACGCATCGACTTCGGAGGGCACTTCGAATCGCTCCTCGAAGATCGTCGCCGCGTTTTGTACATCGCGGTCGTCAATGACGATCTCTAGCGCCTCCGCGCCGAGCGCTGCGGCATGTTCTCGAATTACGCTTTCGAAACCGGCGGGGGGCTTCTCGAGAGAAACGGTGACCTTCGCTCGAGTGAGCGTTTCTTCATTGAGCTCCGCGACGAGCTTATCGAGCTTGTAGAGCGCTACCGCCGCCTGGCCTGCGGGTGAGCGACCGGAGAAAAAGCGCCAGAGATCCATTTCGACGTCATCGATCGTGGTGCGATCCTTCCCGCGTTCCCATATATGCGGAAAACGCTCGGCGATTTGTTCGAGCGCGCGGTCGGTACCGGCATCGTCGCCGCCAGAGACGATCACAGCGCCGTTTGGGCCAAACGCGTTGGGGACGACTCGGACGACGCCTTCGCCGCGCTCGAGCTCGATTTTCGGGATCGTCTCCTCGTCGAGGAGCGGATGATCGCCGATAAGAACGAGCGTCGGCTCGTCGGAAGGTTCTTCGATCTCGTCAGGAAGGCGAACGATAGGAACGGACATGCCCGTGGCCTCGAGCCCGAGGCGCGCCGCCAAGTCGAGCGTTCTTTCGTTCGCATAGGCTGGACTCAACACGACGTCGATGCGGTCGGCGATGAGGTTCGTGTCGCTGTCGCCGAGCATGCCGTCCGGCGTGTAGAGGTTCGAGAGGTCGAGCTCGCGTTTTGGGCCCGAACCGGGCCGTGCGGGCATGGGGCCGCCTTCGCTCTCGGTCGGCTGTCGCGGGAAGCGCACTTCCGCACCGGCGAGACGCATCACGAAGGTCTCGACCCCTTCATAGGACGGCGAGCTGTCGAGAATCGCGCGCCGCGCGATAGGCAATTGGGTCTCGGGCACGTCGAGAGACACGTGAAGCTCCTGGAGCTGCCCATTTCCCACGACAACGCGTGTGATGCGTAAGTCCGCAGGCTCGATGACCTCCTCGGCGAGCGTCGCGCGAATGTCGGCGATCACGTCGTGGAGCGTTGCGCCCTCGGGGTCCCAGAGGTGTGGCAGACGTCCCGAGAGTGCCGTGGCTGCCGCGCGTGTTCCAGAACCCTCGGAGCCCGTGACCACGAGCCATTCGCGCCCTAGAACGACCGCGGTCGTGATCAAGCCTTCGCCCACACGGATGCCATCGAGGTCGATGCCGATGGCTGATGCCGCTTCGACTCCGACAGCGATGCCCACGCCTTGCTGTTGAGCCGTAAAAGGCAGGTTCATCGCCATCGTTTCGAAACCGAGGCGCGTGGCGATGTCCGAAGCGGCGGCGACGACGAAGGGCGACGGATCGTCGCCGAGAACGAGCTCCGCGTTGACGAAGTCGATAACGCCGTCGCTGTTGCGATCTTCGAGTATATAGCCCGCATCGAAGATCTCGTTCAAGGAGCGCTGGGCGAAGGAGCTTTGCGCGAGTAGCAGACATCCGAAGAGTGGCGCGAATCGTCTCATAGCGGCGAATTATAGTCTGCTATAGCCGTGCGCCTATTCTGGATTTCTGCCGACCCACGGCCCGCGTTGGCACGAGCTCATCATGTACCCTTGCAAGATGCAAGGCTGCATGTTTGGACTGCGTGGGTGCTATCAAATTGAGCCGGCGACAGACGGCTCGACAGTACCGCTGGGCGAAGGAGCTTTGCGCGCGGAGCAGACGTCCGAAGAGTGGTGTGGGCTTGCTCGCGATCGCCGGCCACGGCCGCGATGGCAGCAGTCTTTTCGATCAGGCCGAACAACAGCATAGAATGTCCATCCTGGCATTCTTGCGGATATGGAGGATGTGCAAGTGACGAGATTGGCCAAAACTCTATCTATGCCACCGGCGGTCGCTCTCCTTGCGCTCGTCATACTCAGTCTCGGTGGCTGCGTGTCAGAGGAAGTTCCGGAGGCTCGAGTCGGGGAGAGCTACAAGTTCGCGCTTGTCGGCGACATGCCCTATTACGCTGACCCTGGCACGTCTCTCCCTCCCGAGTTCGTAGCCGCGCAGTACGCGGCTGTCCTGCAAGAGATCGATGAAGCCGAAGTGGCATTCGTGGTTCACGTTGGCGACACGAACAGCTCTCGGGTCTGTGCCGATTCGGTCTACGCCGAGCGCTATGCGGAGTTCGAGGCCATCGGCCACCCCGTCTTCTACACTCCTGGCGACAACGAATGGCTCGAGTGTGACAACGCAGGCCTTGATCCCATGGAACAACTCGAGAACCTCAGAGCCGTATTTACGCAGGGGGACGAATCTCTCGGCGGCCGCAAGCTACCGCTCGAGCGCCAGAGCAGTAGTCCCGGGTACGAGAAGTTCCGGGAGAACGTTCGTTGGCGCTTCGGCGGTGACCTCTACGTGACCTTGCACGTGGTCGGTGGAGGCAACAACCGGGGTCCAGACGCCGAGCCCCGTCCAGAGTTCGTAGAGCGGAACGAAGCCGTCATCACTTGGATGCGGCAGTCGTTCGCGCTTGCTCGGCAGGAGAGTCTCCCCAGCGTTGTGGTCGTGATACACGCCAACCCGAGGTGGGAGCGTTTCAAACGTTCTGAGCCGAATCCATCGTTTTCTGCGTTTCTCGAGGCTTTGTATTCGGAAGTCGAAGCGTTCGACGGGCCGGTGCTGCTGCTCCACGGCGATTCGCACACCTTCAGAGTCGACAAGCCGCTTTCGAACCCCATGACCGGCGAGATGTTGGCGAACTTCACGCGAGTGGAGACGTTTGGTCATCCCAACATGCATTGGGTGCTGATCACGGTGTCGTCCGAAGACGTCGACCGGTTCGAAATTCAACCGATGATCGTGAAACAGAATCAGCCGTACTAGGGAGGTGCTCGCCGCCCATTCGCGTCGTGGTTTAGGTTAGGGATGGAGCTCGGGCGGGCAAGCGGTGACAGGCGCTGACGAACCTCAGCGACCTGTGTGGCAAGGGACTGATCAGCGTCGACGCGCCCGCTGAATCCAATCGGAACCTTCAGGGCCGGGTCGCTAAGCCTGGGCGGGAGGCTGACGCCCATGAGAAGCCATCCGTTCCAGGTGCCGCGCTACTAACGCGTTCCGGGGTCAGCGGATTCTCCTGTAGACCTCGCGGCGATGACCGATACGGATCACAAGAACAATCAAGCGCCCTTCATCAACGTCGTAAATGATCCGGTCGTCTCCGACGCGTACGCGATACCAATCCTCATCGATTCCGCTCAGCTTCTCCGCGTCCGGCGGAAAGGGCTCCTCAGCGAGCTTGAGCAGCCGCTTGTCTATCCGCTGCTGGGAGACTCGGTCGAGCGCCGCTAACTCTTTATGAGCTCTTTTTGTGAGTTTGACCTCGTAGGGATCGGGCACTTAGGGGCTGCTGAAGAATTAATTGGACATCCAAAAGATTGCGATCCGATTGCAGCCGCGAAGATGGCAGAATACGCTATCCGACGGCGTAGGAATTGTCCAGCTTATTGTTCTGCGCGCCCTTAGGAACGGTCAAGTCCAAGCTCTTCGCGTACTCGAGAGTAGGAAACCTGCTCATCGGACTCAAGAAGCGCTTCCCGCGCCGCCTCGGCATCTATTCGATCCTCAAACTCTTGCAGGAGTCGGAGGTCCTCGAGAGAAACGAGAGCCGCAATATCCTTATCGTGACGCTGGAGCACAACCCGCTCGCCACCGAAGGCAACGCGGTTGAGTGTCGCGGAAAAATCGCGTTTCACGTCGGTCGCACTAATGCGGCGCATGGTTTTCTCCCCCCACGAATAAATCGTCTAAAACGTACTAACCAACTCTTTTGTATATTTTATTCGAAATGGGCTTATTATGCAAACTCAAAATCTCACCATGAGGCAGAGAAGCCCAGAAAGTTATTTTGATACGGGGGGTGCTGATCACGGCGTCGTCCGAAGACTCAACCGGTTCGATTTTCAACCGATGATCGTGAAACAGAATCGTCCGTAGTCGGAGACCTAGGAGTGCTCCATCAGCTCATTCGCCATCTTCACGTGAATCGGCATCCCTAACTCGTCATACATACCGCGCGCATGACCGAGCAGCTCGCGGGCTCGCTCGCGATCGCCGGGCCCGTCGCGCTCGAGCAGCATCCAGGCCGACCAGCGGGGGACGTCCGCCCGGTCGATCCGGTGCGGGATGTCGTCGGCTTGTTGACGTGCTCGCTCGAAATGAGCCTCGGCGTCCGACCAGCGCCCGCCTGCCGCGGCGCGATGCCGGCCGTCTTCTCGACCAGGCCAAGGCCGGCACCGTACGTGATCACAGTGCCGGTCTGCAGCAGCTCCCCGACCAGAGGATACAGCTCGAAAGCCCCGCCGCGATCGCCGAGCATCGCCAGAGCCTCGACCATCGCGGGCAGGAGCAGCCATGCGCCTGCGCGGTTCGGCTCTCCCGCGATGGGGAGCGCGGATCGGTGTTCGTCGAGGAAGGCGCGTGTGTCTTGAGCGTTGCCATACGCCATCGCCATCAGTTGATGGGAGGCGGCCCATCCTTCCCATACTGGGACAACTCTTCCGGTTGGAAGGTGCTTGAACGTCTGGACTGATTCGTCTCCTCGGCCCTGCCACAGTTCGAGGAGACCCAACAACGCCATCGCCTCCGTTACCATCGCTCCTCCCTGCTGCTCGAAGAAGTCGATGGCGTGTCGCAGCGGGATGGCCACGCGAAAGTCCCCCTGGGTGAACCGACGGGCGGCTTTGATGAGCTGGATATAAGCGAGGTGACCGAAGTAGCCCACCTGTTGCGCCAACCGCTCGAAACCGGCGAGGCGATCGTCAGCTATCCGGTCCAAGCGGCCCGTCCCAAACCAGCAGATCGACGCTACCAGCTGGGTGTGGGAGAGATCCCACTTCGCGCCGGCGGCTTGTTGTAGTTCGAACGCACGATCCGCTTCCTGGACGACACGGTCGATCTGATTCGCGTGGGCCAGGTCGGTGACGCGGTCCGCCCACACCAAAGCGCTGAGCTTAGGAATATCCAACCTCGTAGCCATGCCGAGCGTCTCGTCCGCCGCGGCCAGAGTGCTCTTTGCCTGACCGAGTATCCCCCGCAAGAATCCCAAGCGGGACAGCAACCGACATCGTGCCGGCGAATCGCGCTCTGCAACCGCCGAGAGGGAGCGCGCCACAAACTCCTCGGCTTCATCGGTACGAGAGCTCCATACTAGGAAGTAGAGTAGCTTGGCACACACGTCCGAGATCTCTTCCTCGCGACCGAGTCGCTCGTTCAGATCAAACGCCGCCCGAAGATCGACCTCCATCCCTTCTCGGTGACCAAGTCCCTCACTTGCAAGTGCTCGCTGGAACAGAAGGTCCGCACGCTCTGCGAGCAGCTCGTTCTCGTCGTCGAGCAGCGACAGCGCGTCCTCGCAGTACTGCAGTGCCTCCTTGTGCGCCGCTCCCGCCAGTGCTTGCCGACCCGCGAGAACAAGATAGCGGACGGTCTTGCCCTTGTCTGCCAGGCCACCCGCTAGATAGAGATGGCGTCCGAGCTCGGGTGCATGCTCGACCAGGCGGTCCGGGTACGTCGACTCGATGGCCTCGGCTATGCTCAGGTGCAGCCGCTGACGCCTTGGCAGCGAAAGCGACCCCAGCAGCGTCTGGCGGATCAGCTCGTGCGTGAAGCGGTAGGTCGCCACTCGCGTCTCGTCCTCCGGCTGTACGAGCTTGGCCGCTTCCGACTCCTCGACCGCCTCCAGCACTTGATCACCGTCCCAGCCCGGTACTCCTTCCACCACCGCGAGCTCGAACCGGCGACCTACTAACGCCGCGGTCGTGAGTACTTTCGGCGTGCCGGCCGACAGCCGCTCCAGGCGGCGGCCGATCGTAAGCCGCACGCCTTCCGGTACTTCCAGCTCTTCAATCTTCAGGTCGGCCTTCCAGCTACCATCCGGGTCGAAGAGCTGGCCTTCCTCCGACAGGTGCGCGAAAACCTCCTCGACGAAGAACGGATTGCCCTCCGTCTCCCGAAAGATGGTCGACACGAGCGGCGGGGGCGGTGACGGGCCTCCGAGTGCCGCGAGTAGCTCGCCAACCCTTTCTTCAGGCAACGGCTTCACCGCTAGCCGGGTCGCAAGACGTTGACGCACCAGCGTCGCCAGTGTCTTTTCGAACGGCTTCCCGACCGTGAGCTCAACGTCACGATAGGTGCCGACGATCATGACCGGCATGCTCGCCAGGTGCGACGCGAGGTGCTCGACGAGCGCCAGGCTCGCATCGTCGGCCCAGTGCAAGTCGTCCAGCAGCAGCACGTACGCGGTGTCACGGCTCAGGTTGCGCAGCAACTCCAGCAGGCCGTTGAAAAGGTATCGTCGCCGTACTTCGGGCGGCAGCTCCGCCGGCTCGGGCAGGTCGGGGAACCGATGCTGCAGCTCCGGCGTCAGGCGGGCGATCTCCGGCGCGTAGTCCCCGAGCGCCTCACGCAGACGCGCGGACGGCACCGTGATGGCGAGATGCTCGAGCATCTCGACGAGCGGGATGAACGGGGCCGCACCTTCCTCGTAGCAGTGGCCCACCAACGTCGCATGTCCGCGCTCGCGGGCGTCGGCCAACATCTCTTGCGCCAGCCGCGTCTTCCCGACTCCAGGCTCGCCGCCCAAGAGCACCAGGCCGCCCTGACCGTCCGCGACCCGATCGAGCATACCGTCCAGCTCGGCGCGTTCGGTCTGACGGCCGACGAACGGTCGACGCTCTATCAGCGCGATACCGGGCTTCGCGAATCTTCTTCCTTGTGTGCCCAACACACCGTCCAGAGCATCCTTGACCGCCGCGCCGGTCGCGAATCGATCCGCCGCCCGCTTCTGCAAACACTGAGCAACCAGCTTCGATAACGCCTCCGGCGACTCGGCCCGCAGCTCTGTGACCGTCCGGGGCGTGTCCTTCAGGATCGACGACATCACCCCGACCGCGCTGTCGCCGTCGAACGGCCGCGTGCCGGTCACCATCTCGCAAAGCAAGATTCCGAGGGAGAACACATCCGATCGAGCATCGACCGATTTTCCTTCGATCTGCTCCGGCGACATGTAACTACACGTCCCGACAATCACCCCCTGTTCGGTTCTTGCCGCCGTGATGAGGTTGCTGTCAACGTCCGTCCCAGCGAAGCGTCCTGTAGACTTCGCCACGCCGAAGTCGAGAACTTTTACGCGCCCATCCTCAGTGACCATCACATTTCCGGGCTTGAGGTCCCGGTGGACAATTTCAGCTTCGTGGGCGGCGCCGACGGCATTGGCTAGCGGAATGGCAACCTCGAAGAACTTCTCGAGTGGCATTCCCTTGTTCGGGATGAGGTCCGTAAGCGTTTTCCCCTTCACCCATTCCATCGTGATGAAGTGGATGCCGTCCGCCTCTTGTGGCCGTTACGTGCAGCTATCATCAGGTCTCGCTCATCGCGTGGCGGGCCACGTAGCGGCGCCACGTTCGGATCGATGACTGATCGGACGATTCGTGTCAGCGTGGATTTCGCCGTTCCCTGCTCACCGCTTACCGCGAGAATAGTGTAGGGACCGGCGCCGCCGAGAGCGTACGCTACGAAGCTCGCAACCAGCACGAAGTCATCATCCTTGTCATCATCCGTCTCGACATTCAGAAACGGCCGAAGGTCCGCGATGCTTCCGCCTGGCTCTGGAGCCGGAAGCGGCAACATTCCTCGAGCTCGCCGAAAATGAACGGGCGAACGATTGAGTACACGCCACCCGTCGCTGTCGATTTCGACCACGCGCCAGTTGTCATCAACGAGGTCGACATAGGTCACGTCGTCAAGAATCGCGGGTATAGACGGCATCGTGTTTTCCCTCGAATTGAGCTCGAGCCTCGAGCTGTGCTACAGCGTCGGAGACGGCTTGCGAAGATGGTGGCTTTTGCTCAAGCTGAAAGAACCGCTGCCTGAGAAAGGATCGGGTTTCTCTGCCTCGAACGCGCCACGTCTCACGGTGTCCCTCGAAATCGAGTGACGCATAAGCTACGTCATCGGGCGCGTGAAAGAGCTCCATGTCTCCTGCAAGCCGAACGAGTTCCTCGGCTTGCGTCACGGCCACAGCTCCGAATCGACGGGCCAGTCGTTCGCCGGGTCGAGCAGTTCGCGGTATCGGACCTCAGGATAGAGCTCCTCTATGGCGGTCGCGAGCCTGTCAATCGCAGCAATGTGGGCCAGGCGATAGGCGCCGCGGATTTCGGACATGATCTCGTCTGCTAGCCCGGGATGAACGAGAAGTGGGCCTGTGCTATGCTTCGATCGTTCTTGCATCGTTCGTTCTCCGAGCCGGGTCCGCAGCCCGGCTTTTCGGTTTAGGCTCGAATCTCCTGAGCACTCTGCGCTGCATAGGCGCGCTTGAGGAGGTGCCGGATTTGCTGGCTTACGTTCCGGTCTGCCTTTTCGGCTTCGGCTCGTAGGCGCTCGGCTTCCGGTTGGGGCAGACGGATCCCGATTTGTACGGTGGCGGGTTTCTTCGGCTTTCTCATCATAGATGAGATCATACCCGTGACCGGTATAGCTGTCAACCACACGCTACTACTAGATAGTGTTGGTTGATAACGCTAGCGTTGTTTGGTAGTTTATCGTCATGGCCACACCGATCCAGATGCTCAAAGTCGCGGTCGAGTTCGCGAACTTCGATCTAGACGGGGCGCGAAAGGGTGACATCCTAAATTGGAAGGAAGACATCATGGGCCTCGTCAAGGTGCCTGGCATGGCGCCCGATTTTCCGATTGCGGTCAGGGTCTACGAAGGCGAAAAGCTCCGCGACGAATGGATGAGCGATGGCGAGCTTCGGGAGACGCACAAAGCCACGCGGGATTTCTTCGCGCAATTCCGATCGGGAAGCGAGAAGGAAGAGCCGGTGCCGTTTAGGTTCTCAGGCCGGGCGTTCCCCGCATCGAACAAGGGTACGCCGCGGGCTGTCGGTCTCGTTCAGACGCAGTCGTTCAAAGATGCGTTTCTCGCCCTCGTGTGGCATCTCGTGGTGTTCTCGAGAACCGGGGACGTTCGCACATGCAAGCTGTGCAGCAATCTTTACGTTCGTGAGCGCAGGCAGGACTACTGCTCGCGAAAATGTCAGACGCTTGCGAGCTCGCGGGCATACAGGCTGCGCAGCAAGAAGAAATAGTTAAAATCGCAGCTTCTTGTACGTGTCTTCCTTGCGTCGCTTGACTCGGGAGACGCCGATCTGTTTGTGAATATCATCCACGATGTATATCACTCGCCATGAACCAACCCGGATCCTGAAAACGCTCGCGCCGAGGCAGACGCAACCGCTGGGCCGAGGCTCGCCAGCCAGGGCAATTATTTTTTCATCGATGCGGCGATATTCGGACTCAGAAAGGGAATCCAAATCCTTGCAGGCAGCGTGTTCATAGAATATTTCGTAACGCGAACTGCTATTTGGATCGTCCGTTGGCGTAGTCACGATACCTTACAAAGACATCTGCCCCTTCAGATTCATACTTCCGTAAGGTGGCTAAACCGTCTGCCAAATCTTCGGCGTCTTCGGCGCTCATATTTTCGAATGGAACTCCGATCGCCGAATCGTCACTCGACCGATAGTCTTTTGCCGCGGCCGGCGGCGGCGGCGCAACGATCGGGACGCTGGCAAACGCGATGAGATGCCAGGCTCCGAGATTGGCAGAGCTCAGCTTCCAGTCTTCGCCAGCCCATGCATGCGTGTTCGTAAAATCGCTCGCTGGATATTCCATTAGCGTCCTCCAAGCGCTTCCCGCGCCTCACCGTGGATTTCCTTTTTTTGAATGAAATGCAAACCCTGGGTCTTCGTAATCGTAGCGACCTCAATCACCCCGCCAACGCCTCGAATCCCGATCGAAAGCTTCTGAGCCGCGATCGTCGTTCGAATGAGAAATATCGCCAAGTCCACGCAATCTTGCAGCGGTAATATTTCAAACGGCACCCGGTACTGAAGCGCCGGGAGCAACGCGGCTCTAAGCTTGCCTTCCTGCTGATCGTCCAGGTCGAGTATTTCTTTGATCAACGGGATCGCCCGTGGATCGATACCATGGATTATTCGACTGGCTACTTCCAGCTGCCCTCCCCAAGCCATGCCGAAATCGTCTCGATTGCGCTCCGTTGGTTCAGGGTTCTTAGGCAGTTCGAACTGGTACATGCTGCCGTATGGCTTGTCCTCGTCGTAGCCGCCTACAAGGAATGTCATTTCGGGCCCGGTGTAGTCCTCCGGACTTGGCAATCCGTCCGTTTTTCGCCAGCGCTCCATGTAGAAGTTGCTAAGCTTCTCAGCGTACGCTTCGGTAGACAGCCGGTCTTCTCCTAATTCTTCCTCGAGTTCCGATATGAAGCTATGCGCTGTCCGTCGGCCGATGAGCGCTTGCCCATACGTTACGGCGCCTACATACCTGTGACGGGTGTGACTGGGGAAACTCAGCAGCTTCGACGCGTTGTCAAAATTAACAGATATAACCGGGCCGTCGGATTGTTGGGCTTGAACCGTCACACGACTGTCGGCAGCCAGCACGAGGCCCTCGGCGCCTTTGATTGCAACTCCCAACGACATGACGAAACTTCTCCCGACCGTTCTAGACGGACACGCACTTTACATTCGATTTCTCGGATATACAAGTATAACGGGCGAAAACCACGCTGTCTCCTGTGCCGCGACTCCGACTTGCTGATCGCTTCGGAGGCACCCAGAACGTAAGCGGCACGGGTGCGCGCGGGGAAACCTCCGCACCGTTGCGGCGCACTTGACGCCGATGATATCCTGCGCTCGTCTAGAACGTCATGAGAATGCTTATGAAGCAACCCCCTTCACGGAACAGCGCTCCTCACCGGCCCACGCTTGGCGTTCTAGACAGCTCCAAGCATTCATGTGGATCGGTGGGGGGCGCTGTTCTGTTTGGAGGGTTACATGTCCACATCCACCCGAAACGGCGCGCGCGTGGGCGAGCTCATCACGGAGCTCTTGCTAGCACTCGGCTTCCTGCCGGCGGCGTCGACAAAGACAGAGCCCGGACCAGCTCTCCCCACGGAGCCGGAGCCTCCCGTTCCCTTCACCACGGTAAAGGCGGCCGCGGAAGCTCTTCACGTGTCGGCAAGCTACCTATACAAGCACAAAGAAGAGCTGCCCTTTATGATTCGGTTCCCGGGCGGAACCTGGCGCGTCGACGCGAAAGCGCTGCGGGCCTATCGGGGGGAGAAGGGCTAATGGTGTTTGACCTTGTGGCTCGCGATGGATCGGCACGTTTGAGAGCGCGGCACGGGGGTGTTTTGCTTCCGGCCTGTCGGCAACTCGTGAGCCCAAGAGGAGCGCCGGGGTCCACCCGTCGGGATCCCGGCGCTTTTATTTTTTTTGGGCGATCGCTTCAGTCGGCCGCTGGGGGATCCCCGACGGCGACAGGGCCTATGGGGGGGGTCGACCGGCCGATCCTCAGTCGTGGCACTCCAGGAGATCCAGGATCTCGCTGTTACCGACGCGCTCGAGTTCCCACGGTCGACGCACGCCGTCCCCGAGCGCTCTCTCGACGAGCTCCAGCCGGACGAGATGCCGACGCCGGGGGAAACTCTCACCCGTCCGCCAGCGGAGCAGAGTCTGGCGCGATACCCACAGCGCCGCGGCCAACCCCTGCCACGAATACAACTCATCCACGAGGTTTTTAAGCCGCGTCAGGAGGCGACGTTTTTCGGCGGCCGACGGGCGGTTTCTTACCATTCGTGTCATGCGTGCGTCTCAATTGTGTCCCGAGATCGAGGTGGTGTGCAAGAAGACAAGTGGGTCTCTGATCTATATGGGGGTGCCACCTATCTAAACACAACCGGGATATAGGGTTACGCTCAATTTCTTCCCGTCCTCGCTCTGGTCCTCGGCTCAGTAGGCGCATGCGATCACTGCGCCGATGAGTCCGGCGGCTCGCGACCCAAGACGACGTCCAGCATGCTGGCCGCGTCGACGATCTCCTCTACCACCTCGGGGCATGCGAGATAGCGCGCGACGACCCGGAGTTCCTCGGATGGCGGAGCATCAAGGATCTCATCGTTGCCCAGCACGATCAGCATGGCGTCACCCGCGAGCCGGGCAACCCGTGATTGGAACCCCGGATCCATGTGCGCGCCGACGCGGATCTCGCCGTCGTCGTCCTCCGTGATCCGCCCTTGAGTGAGCGCCGCGATCGTCGGGCCAGCAATGTCGCGCAAGCTCTCGGGGGAGGGGAGGTCAGCCACGCACGTTCCTCTCCCCGCCTGGGGAGCGCCACCGGTTACCGGCCTCTTTCCGTTTCTGGAGGCAGGAGGGGCACCGACGCGGCAGGTCAAGCTCTTTGGCCAAGAACCAATTCTGCGAATCGAGCGTGAGCTTGAACGTGTCATTGCAGTCAGCACACGTCCTGAGCTCGCCGCCATCCAGCAAGCGAACGCTCTGCTTCATCGCGCGAGTTGCTCTCTCACGATGCGCTCGGCCACCGTGTCCGCTCGCTTCTCGGCGTCAGCCATGATCGCCAAGAACGTCTTCCCTAAACCCAGCGGGTCCGCTTTCGCTCTCGGGAGGATTTCGTCGGCGTCTAAAATTCCGGTCTCCTCGCAGACCTGGCGGACGGCCTCTGCCTCGAACCTCTTTCGGGCCTCGCGGTGAGCGAGCACGGTGGCCTCGGCTAGCGGCATAGGTCTCGGGCGCCTCTTTGCCTTTCATGCTGGCCACGCGAAGAGCTCCGGAGTTGCATGGCACGGCGACAATCGAAAGCTCGAGAAGTTCCGCCTTGGTCACGTTTCGTCCGCCGTCTGCGCGATCGTTCCACTCGTGATAAAGCACGCCCACAGACATCGCGCTGAGCAGCCCGGACTCAACTTTGCTCCGAACCTCGTCGGCTAACTCATTCGCCCCGGCCGCTGGGAACGCGACTTCGGCGAATAATTTGTCAGCCTCAACCCAGACTCTTTTCGCGCGCGCAACCGGCGCATCGTGGTCGTGATTAAACAGGACGGTCGGATTCTTCCGATATCGCTTAAGCTGCCACGCGGATGCAGCGATGCTGTCACCCATACAATCGACCGCGGAATCACTCGCAATGAATCGGAAAGTGCCGGCCTTTAGCTTGGGTGTGACCCTCGGCTTGGTGCCGCAGCCGCATTTCTCTTGAAGCCTGGTGAGTGTCATGGCTACTCCGCCGCCACAGGCTCGCATCTCTCGAGTCGAACGAGAAAGGATCGGGCGTCGTGCATAGCTCTGTCCGCCGCGACTCGTGCGAGGTTCACGCGAGCGCACGAAGCGTCAGCCTCCTCGAGCTCCGCCCGCCGGAGGGCTAAGCTTTTCTGAGCAGCCGCGATACGCTTCGGCACGTCGCCCTTGCGAATTTTTGAGACGAGCAGGCGCCGCGCCCGCTGGAGACGCTGCCGCTCGAGACGGTTGACCTCGCGTTGCTCGGCGCGCTCCTGACACAATGCGCGCCACCGCTTGTCGGCGTCTACGGTTGCGTCGTCATTGTACGCCCCCTCCCCTCGGTCTTCGATTCGTCGGCGCGCTTCTGCAACTATCTCGGAGCGGACGATTCGGGGCTGCTCCTCGAAGTGGCGCGTGGAGGCAGCGAGGCTCAAGATCTCAGTGTCGAGCTGCTCCGAGTTCATTGCCTGCAAGTCGAGGTCGCCCTCGACGACGTCTTCGAGCGCACGGATGAACGCGAGGCCGGTCTTCTGTTTGAGCTTGTGCTCGATGCCAAGGGCTTTTGCTGCGCCTTGATAGGCGTCGCGCTGACGCTTGACTTTCCACGCGCCCTCGCTCGGCTCGCCCGTGGTCTCGCGCAAGTCTCGCGCGACGTTCGCGCGCGCTTCAATTGTCGGTGCTGCCATGTGATACCTCCTATCGGAAAAAAGGTTTTTGAGAATGCTTCGGAAGCCCGGAAAGAACGGACGCTCCTCCGTGAATCCGTCGACGAGGATCGCGCTCCGTGTCCTCGCGACGTTGTCTCGATGCGCCTGGAGCACGAGCTCGCAATCGCGCTTGGTCCACTCGTGCGGCGTCGCTCGGCCGCTGGCGCATTCTCGAAACGCGACCTCTGCCGTCGCCGTCACCGTCACGAGTTCGTCATTCTCGCGGCGCCGGATCTGGATATGTCCGGCGGCACGGTCTCGTAATCTCAATGCAACAACTCCGTTTGTCGCGTGACCGACTTCGCCGCGTGACTCCGACCGACTGCCTGGATAGCCTCCTCCAACGCCGGCACGAGGAGATCGCCGTTGTCTATTTCGACGTCGTCCTCATCGACCTCGTACACAGTCGACTCGGTGAAGTGCACCACGCGCCGAGTGCCGTCGAGCATGTGGACCCCGATGACGCCACCGGGGCTCACGTTCGGGAAGTATCGAGCGATCTCCAGGATAGAGTTAGCCATTATCGTCGCGTGGTAAATGTAGGCGTTGCTCATCGAGCTAAAGTTGCTCACTGGGCGCAGCAACTTGCGCAGTCCGCGCTGAGACCTGTAGCCGTCCTCTTCAGTCGCGCCATGCGGCAGGGATATAATCACGTCGCCGGCGGGGCACTGCCCGCAGAGCTCACGCTCTTTGCGTCGTGGATCGTAAATCAAGACGCGCGTCTTGCCGTTCATCGTCGCTGTGAAAAAGAACCGCGTGATATCGATCGCCTCCCTGACCACGGGTGATACATTCCGGAGGGAGCGCATCTTTTTTCGGATACGGTATATGCGTTTTCCTAGCTGCGGGATCGTCGTTACGTCTGCGCGGCCGAGGTCGCGACCAACCGCGTCCATGAACGTTCCGGATCCAGTCCCAACGACGAAACCGCCCATGCTGGTACGGTACAATTTCTTACTGCTGTCGTCGACGTCGACGAGCTCGTTTCCGGCGTAGCCAGCCTAGCGATCGGGTATCAGCAACTGCTATCGCGAACTCTCCCTGATTAATGGCCAGGATGACAGTCATGCGGCCTCCCTGTCGGCGAGCTCCACTCCCATGGACTCAGCCGGCGCGGTGATGCGTGCAAGCTGCGCCTCGCCTGCGGGTCCGAGCGCATTGAGATTTGCGAGCAAGAGCGGGATCGCCTCCTCGAGCGCGGTAATCAATTCAGGCTTTGAAATCTCGCCCCGCTCAAAGAAGCTGAACAAATCGCCCGCCTCTTCGGCGAGTCGCCCGACCGACAAGTTACCCTCACCGAAGATAGAAGCGAGCGCGAGCTGTGCCGGCCGTCCCGATGCTTCGATCGATGCGGCCAGCTCTTTCGAGATGTTCGCTCCCAAGTCTCGGGCGACGTCGCGGGCGATGTCCGGGCCGCCGAAGAGAGACTTGATGCCTTTGACGAGGAAGCCTCCAATCTTCACGCCGATGCCGATGAGCGGACCCGCGGTGGCGAGGACTCCGGAGACGCCACCGAGCAAGCCGACGATGCCGCCAGCTCCGCCCTTGCCAGACGAGAAGGCTCCCTTGAGCCCGCCGAGCAATCCGCCCGAACTGCCGAGGTTCTGTAGCGCGGCGCCGGCGGCCAAGGTTTGGCCGACGATGCTACCTATCGTGCCGCCAAGAAGCTGTGCGAGGTTGTTGGCGGCAGCGAGAGCCTCGTTATACTGCCGTTGCGCCTCGGCGGCCTTCTCCGTCGCGGCCTCTATGTCTCCTATGCCAGGCACTACGCTGTCTTGGATCGTCTTGCTGACATCCTCGAGGCCGCCGACACCTTCTGCGACGAAAACGTCTGAGATGAGTATCGGCTTGTCCGGGAAGAGGGCGAGCGCGTCGGCCATCGCTTGCGCTTGGACCGCGGCTTCCGCGGCAAACTCGGCGCCATCGCGCTGCATGTCAACGAGGTCCGACAGCACAGCGATGCGCGCTTTTTCTAGTTTCGCGAGCGCCTTGGTCGCTGTCTCAGCGTCGGCGAGCTCGCCGGTGATGTCCGCTTGCGCGGCGCCCTGGTTCTGGAGCGAGCCCTCGAGCCGCTCGGCTTGAGCGAGGACCTCGCGACGTAGCACGATCTGTTTCTTGAGCTCCTCGAGTCGCGCGGCGTCGCGATCGTTTTGGATTCCGGGCCCAACGATCGACACCACCTCACTGGTGAGGGAGCGAAGGATTGCGTCGTCGCTGCCGGCGCCGGACAGGAGCTCTCGTCCCTTCGCCGACGCTTCGACAAAGCCGGCCGAGAGTTTTGCGAGCCCCTTAACCAATCCTGCGCTCCATCGGCTCGAGGCCCAAGGCTTCATCGCCTCGGAATGGAAAACCTCGGAGAAAAAAAGCGCGCGAAGTAACACCGGCTCACTCGGTTAGGAAAGAAGCATCTCGTCCGTGAGATGTCTAAATGGGAACGATTATCGGTCGCGATGGCGCGTGTGTT
>Ga0114950_10000427_pt1 | contig 28393 bp, 29 predicted proteins | sample N075metaG_FD_83503 | JGI IMG/M metagenome (GOLD analysis project Ga0114950, IMG submission 83503) | Deep subsurface microbial communities from Kermadec Trench to uncover new lineages of life (NeLLi) - N075 metaG | ecosystem: Environmental > Aquatic > Marine > Ocean trench > Sediment | place... | reverse complement strand
CCTTCAAGTCGGGGCGCCGGGATTTGAACCCGGGACCCCCTGCTCCCAAAGCAGGTGCGCTACCGGACTGCGCCACGCCCCGAATGACCCGATTCTACCGTCCGGGCGGATTACGGCAAGCCTCTAACCCAAGGTCGGGACGCTGGCCCGACTAGGGAGCCTCGTCGCATGTGACCTTCGATAGCCAGAATGTGAGAACCGGCTCGAGTGCATCGCCTTCGACACGGATCCCCTCTCCCCTACGTCCAGCTCTAGCTACCGTGCCGGTCAGCCCACCCTCCGTTCGCCCGAATCGCATTTCCAAACCCACTCCTGCACCCGCCAGCAGCACATGAACGGAATCACCCGAGAATTCCACCCACGTACCGACCATTTGCCTTCCACCTGTGCTAGCTACCGCAGTGCCGTCCGCTGACAGACGAAGCTCGCTCGGCACTACTGGAGGCGCATTCTTCTGATCTTCCTTTGTAATCGCTTGATCGGCGGCCAGGAGTCCGCCCTGCAACTCCATCTGCCCGTCCGCCGCATAGCATGTTGAGCTGACCGCTATTGCCCCAACCGTCCGGACCAGCGTGTCTCGCTCACGCTCGCCTGCCGGCTCATCAATTGCGTCCTCAAGTCGATCGTCCCTGGCATTCATGGGAGCGGCATCCTGGCGGAATTGTTCCGCGGCTTTATTCCGCCCTTCCGACTTCTCCATCATCACGACTTCAGCCTCGTTCGCCGGGGGCACCGCGATCTTCTGCGCGGCCCGTTCACCCGACAAACGATCCAAATCTTCGGCTTCGAATCTGGCCCTGCCGTCTGCAACCAGAGCCTCATCGGGTCCAAGCGCATCCCTGAACACGGCCGTCTGCTCCGGCGTCTGCGGAATCGCTTCCGACTTCAAGACAGCTGCCGGCATGTCCTGCCCGGTCTGGATCAGTAGCTCGCGCCCCAACCAGCCCGCGCCCACGGCAAGCATGAGGCTGGCAGCCCAGGCGAGGTGCGAGGTAGAATTCCACCATGCGCTTCGAGGCCGTGCCTTCGGATCGCCGGCCGCTTGGGCCACAAGTTCATCGAAATCTGGGCGGCGACCAGCAGGAGCAGATGCAACGGCAAGGATTTCGCCTGCTGCGTCGCGAAGCTGGCGGGCCTCGTCCAGTCGCCGTCGGCAGTCTTCGCAGACGCTGAGATGGGCCTCGGCCAGAAGCCATTCCTCGGCGCGATCGTGTCCTACGGCGCCGTCCAGGTGGGCGTGCAGGAGGCCTTCAGATATGTGCGACATGTGCTCCCTCCTCTCCCCCATGATGCGCTTCTACGAGGCGGCGGCGGGCGCGGGCCAGAGTGGTACCGATCGCGCCCACAGACAGGCCTGATTTCTCGGCAATTTCTGCATAGCTCAGGCCAGCGTCCCACAACAGCAGGACCTCCCGATCCCGTTCCGATAGTTGATCCAGGGCCGCTCGCACGGCGGTACGCCGGCCTTCCATTTCCACGTCGTCCATCGAATCCGGTTCCTCGGCCTGATCGCTCGCCTCAACCCTTATCAATTCAAGATGCCGCTTCCGGCGGCCGGCAGAACGCGCCTCATCCAGCGCCAGGTTGCCGGCCACGGTGAACAGCCAGGCACGGGGCGAGTCGGGTTCTGCTGCGCTTCGAAGTGCGCGAACGAATGCCTCCTGGGCAAGATCGCGGGCGCGCTCAGGATCCCAGACCTTTCGGTCGAGGTACCGAACGAGATCATCCCATGTGGTCTCGTAGATGTGCGCCCAGTCCGTACTCACATCATCCCTTCGGCTGCGAGAGCTGTCCGATCCGGCCGAGTGTCGTCTCTCTGCCTGAATGACGACGGAGGTGGCTCGACTTGCACATGGTCCCGCTATACGAGCCAGAGTCGCATCGCCCGGACGGCCCGGGCGCGATGACTGAGTTCTGCCTTGACGTCCGGTGAAAGCTCACCAAACGTGCGGCCACGTTCAGGCACGATAAACAACGGATCGTACCCGAACCCACCATCACCTCGCTCCTCCTCGGCGATCATTCCATCGACGCGACCGTACGTCACGACCCGAATTCGCTCATCCAGCAGGGCCAGGGCACATCCGAAGTGAGCCCCGCGATCCGCTTCCGGCCGACCACAGAGCAGGCTCAACAGGTGAAGGTTGTTCGCATGATCCTGACCCTTACCCCGCACCATTTCGGCCGGAGCAAACCGCCGGGAGTGGACGCCGGGTCCGCCGTCGAGCGCATCGACGCATAGCCCGGAATCGTCGGCCAGTGTGGGGAGCCCGCTGTAAGCTCGGAAGTATGCGGCCTTGGCAAGGGCATTGGCTGCAAAGCCGTCCCAGCATTCGATGACGTCTTCGGCCGGATCTTCGTCGAACCCCAGTTCATCAGGAGAAACAATGTCGATGGGAATGTCGGACAGTAAGTCGCGCAATTCCGCCAGTTTGTGTGGATTCCGGCTTGCCAGAAGGACTCGCCGTCGACTCACGTGCCCGGGGCCGTTGCCTCCGCCGCTACCGCATCAGGGATGACCACAGAACCGGGATACGGACCTCTGTCGAAACCGAGGAAGAGCAGCAGTATGGGCAGATAGAGAAGAGAGGCACGGAACAAACGCCTCGCCGATGGAAGGTCTGCCTGGACGAAGAACTGGACGGAGGCGGCCACATAGGCACCGCCCAGCAACAGCGCTGCAACACCATACACGGCACCCGAAAGCCCGATCAGTACAGGAAGAAGACTCATCGGTACGAGAGCCACGGCATACAGAACCGCCTGGATTCGAGTCTGCCGTGCTTCCGGATCCAACACCCCCAGCATCTTCAAGCCACCTCGTCGGTAGTCGTCCCGGAACAGCCAGGCCAAGGCCATGAAATGCGGCAGCTGCCAGAAACACAGGATACCGAACAAGGCCCAGGCACCCGGACCGAGTTCCGGACGGGCCGCTGTCCATCCGCCCATGATGGGGAGCGCCCCCGGAATCGCTCCAACCAGCGTGGATAGCGACGAGATCTGCTTCAGCGGCGTGTAGATGAACACGTAACTGACGATCGAAACCAGGGCCAGGATCGCGGTGAGTCGATTAACGAAAACAGCGAGGTAGATCACGCCTGAAATCGCCAACAGGCTCGTGAATACGGTCGCGGACATGACTGACACCCGACCGCTGGGTATGGGTCGGCGGCACGTGCGCTCCATGAGCGCATCGACATCCCGTTCGATTACCTGATTCAGCCCGCTCGCTCCGCCCGCTACGAGGGCAATACCAACCAGCGCGATCAGCATCGTCACGGGATCGGGATGACCGCCTGCGGCCAGGAAATATCCGCCAGCGGACGTCAGAATCACCATCAGCGTGATGCGTGGTTTCGTGAGTTCGAACAGGGTGCGCGGGTAGTCGCTCACCTGCCCTCCCGGATCCGATCCGCGAGACCGGTCGTGGACACGCCCGGCACGAGTTCGATGAACCGAACCTCTCCGCCTGCGGCTCGGACGGCGTCACCGCCGGCGACATCCCGTCCTTCGTAGTCTGCACCTTTGACCAGCACGTCCGGCAGGAGCTCGGCGAGCAACTCTGCCGGCGTGTCTTCGTCGAATTCGGTCACGGCATCTACCGCGCGCAGTCCCGCCAACAACAGCGCCCGATCGGATGCGGGTTGATACGGCCGGTCGGGTCCCTTCAACCGGCGAGCTGATGAATCGGAGTTTACTCCAACGATGAGTCGATCACCGAGGGCCCTGGCCCGTTCCAGAGATTGCAGATGTCCTGCGTGCAGCAAGTCGAACACGCCATTAGTGAATACGAGTCGATAGTCCCGCGGCCGTCCGAACCGCTCGAGGATCTCCGCCCGTTCCAGTACACGATCCACAGAAGCCATGGTCAAACCAGCGTCTCTCCCCCTACCAACCCGGCGTCGGGCTCCAACGGTGGCTTGCGGGCAAACAGGATTTTCAAGATCGGCGGCACGATGAACGTGGATAGGATGACCATGATAAGAATCGAGCTATATACAGACTTGGACAAAATTCCCGCAGTCAGCCCGATCGAAGCAAAGATCAGCCCCACCTCGCCCCGCGGTACCATGCCCACCCCAACCAGCAATTTGTCCGTGTCCGGACGCCGTACGGCGAGTCCCGCCACCAGCTTTCCTACAATCGCTATACCGGTGAGTATCAGACCCACGACGAGCACGTTGAGGTTGAAATCCGGGCTGCCTGGAATGAACAGCTGGATGTTTACCGGGGCGCCGACCGCGACGAAGAAAATCGGCGTGAACACGTCGGCCACCGGCTCGATGCGCTCCACGACTGCGTCGAACTGGTTCGTCGAGGAGAGCACGAGGCCCGCGGCGAACGCACCGATGATCAGGGCGGAGCCTGCGAGATCCGCCAGCGCTGCGATCGCGAGTGCGAAGCAGAAAGCTGCGACAAGAAGTGATCCGCGTACACGCATCCGGTCGACCAGATTAAACAGCGCTGGCGCGAACCGATTGCCCAACACGACAGCAAGCACGAGGAAACCAACGGCGAACAGGAACGTCTTCGAGACGTAGCCGAGCGTCACCGCAGCGCCTCCGGCGAGTCCTGAGACGACGGACAGAATGACGATACCGAGTACGTCATCGATTACCGCCGCCCCGATGATGATGCGAGCCTCCGGGGTGTGCATCCGGTCGAGATCCGATAGTACCCGGGCCGTGATCCCCACGGATGTCGCCGTCAGTGTAGCACCTACGAAGACGGCGACGATGGCGAAGCTGATACCCTCCGGCTGGGCGCCGATGGACGGATTGGCCAGGTACCAGTACAGGAATCCGAGCCCGAACGGGACGAATACGCCGACCATCGCGACTCTCATCGCCGCCGGCCCGACACGGAACATCTCCTTCAGATCTGTCTCGAGACCGATCTCGAACAGCAAGATCGCTACGCCAACCTCCGCAAATACATGTATGATTTCGTATAGCGGGCCAGCCTCCGGAATGACCCCGAGCACGCTGCTGCCCAGGATCACTCCGGCCACGAGTTCGCCGAGCACGGCCGGTTGCCCCCGGCGTTCGGCCAGCTCGCCCAGCAACTTGCCCATGACAAGAATGGCGATGAGAACGAAGAACACCGAACGGATTTTGGGGTGGCCCTCGTCTGCGGCTTCAGCATGGTCGCCGGCTGACGCAGAATCCGGTGCCGGCACATGAGCGTCGCCGCCGGTTTCCTGTACGATGTCCGTCGGCGTTGCCATCTCACCCGAAGTGGCCGCTGCAGACCCCGCCACCTCGCCAGCCGCATGACCTGCCTGCGGCCGAAACGAGCCACCCGCCAGGAACCAGACCCCCACGCCCAGAGCCATCCAGCGACCGAGCCGCCTCCGTCGAAGCGCACCTACCATTGAGATTGCGCCCCGTCGATGATCTTCTGGATGAGGTTCTCGAGCGCCAATTCCTGTCCGACTTCTTCCGACTCGGTGTCTGGCGCGTATTCCCCTACACCGTTCACGCTTGTTCCACTCCAGATAATTTCATTGCTGGCAAGATCTATGATTTCGACGCGTGCCGTGATGCTTACCCTACGCTGAAACACCTCGGCACCGACGTCCTCCCGACCTGCGAAATTTGACGCCCGGTCAGTGTACCTGATGAGCTCCGCCCGAATTTCCGCGTCTGCGTTTTCACGCGATGCAAGCTGAACACCCAGGCGGCCACGCACCGCATCCAACAGTCCCTGCGTGAAGGGTTCAGTCAGGGCAAACTGTGTCGTTCGATTCTCGACCGGGGTGATATAAACGTCGTCGATGTTCGGGGGCAGGCCCCCACCCGTAAACCCATAATTGCATGCCGCAAGAATTGGCAGCATCAGCACCACGACTCGCCACTCCATCAAGTCACGGGAATGCGAAGATGTCGCTGGGATGGCGTTCCTCCAGTATTCGTACCTCATCGATCGTCCAGCGCACCCTGCTGTGCTGTTCGAAGTCACGATACTCCGCTTCCTCCGGCCAATCTCGCCGGCCTGCGGCCCAGGCCAACTGGACCTTGCGCAGCAAGCGTCGGTTAACCCTCTCCTCGACCATGTCCAACCGGCCACCCCGCAAAAAGAAATACAGCTTTCGGTCAGGGCCGACGGTAGAAACGAGAACGGTATCCGATCCGGCCTCGTACGCCTTAAATTCCGCGTCCACGTCCGGCCGAAACAACCCGGCCATCGCGAACAGCAGAGGTCCTGATGGTAACGCCACGTCGTCGATCGCACCGATACTCGTAAGCTGACGGCCTGCTACTGCGACAGCCATCGCCACTTCGCCGGAGGTGAACAGGTCCAGGCGAAGACTGTCCGGCGGATTGTACCGCGCCGCACCATCTCCCCGAACATCTCCCCTGCGATCTCCGTATGACCACTCGAACCGCAAGAAGGCGGGTCCAGCAGCCCCCGATCCATCGAGCAGACGCTCAATGACCGCAGTGGGATCCGCGATCGGCGGACCTGTCTCTATCGGGACTCGACAGGCCGTGACGAGGACACCGCCGAGCACTGCAACCAGGAGCATCCGCAGGCTAATCAACGTCGCGCAAAGCTACCGGAGCGCCAGAAGGCGAGCAAGAATTTCACGTACATCACTGGGAAGTCGGCGGGGTCGGCCGTCCCGGTTCATGCAAATCAGTACGCTCATGGCCTCAGCGACGACCTCGCCCCCTTGCCTGGCGACGACGCGGTAGCCGAACTGAACGCGCCGGCTGCGGACATCGGCCACACACGTATGGACATCCACGACATCTTCATACGCGACGCCCTTCAAGTAGTCTACCTCCAGTCGTACGACCGGCAGCAAAACCCCCCTTCTCTCCATGTCCGCATAGGAGATTCCATTCTGGCGCATCAATTCCGTACGTGCGAGCTCGAACCAGACGACGTACGCCATGTGATGGGCCCGCCCCATCTGGTCGGTCTCGGCATAACGCACGCGTACTTCAGTCACACTGCCGGGAATCATCGGTCCTCCGTATACTGCTGGCCATGAGTGAATTCGAGAGTATGATCGTTTCGGATGCCCACCTCGGCGCCACCCCGAAAGCCAGCGAGGCTGCGTTTCATGAGTTCCTCACCTTCGCGGGCGGGGCCACCCGTGACCTCGTGATCAATGGCGACCTGTTCGACTTCTGGTTTGAGTATCGCACGGTAGTACTCCGTCGGCACTTTCGAACCTTGAAGGCCCTGTCCGAACTTGTTGATGCTGGCGTGCGGATCCGCCTTGTCGGGGGAAATCACGACTCGTGGGGCGGAACTTTCCTGACCGATGAAATCGGCATCGAACTCATCGACGGGCCGATCACCACTGAGATTGGTGGTCGAACTACTTACCTGGCGCACGGCGACGGGCTTGGTCATGGAGACCTCCGGTATCGCATGCTCAAGCGAGTCATCCGAAGTGGTCCGGCGAGCTACGCATTCCGTCGCCTGCATCCCGATTGGGCAGATTACGTGGTGCGGTTCGTCAGCCACACTGAAACCCGACAAGGAATCCCGGACTCCGGCCGTTCCCGGGCCACGCAGCTCGAAGCGCTTGCCCGCGCCACGCTGGCGGCTGACCCGTCCATCCAGCTGGTCGCCCTCGGCCATTGCCATATTCCCAGCCTGATCGAAGTGTATCCAGGACGCCACTATCTCAATACGGGCGATTGGATTGACCACTGCACATGGGCTACGGTCGGACCGGACGGGATCGAGTTGCATAGCTGGTACGTGCACGACCGGAATTAGACTCTGGCACCGGCTTCTAAAATCCTGGTACCGGTATCGAATACTGGACGGCGAGACCGACCGAAGCGTGCGGGGGGGGCACCACCTCTCCCGCGAATCCCCACATGTGAGCAGAAATCCAGGCATCGACCCCGCTTGCCAATGACCAGAACACGGCAAGAGCGATCCAGTCCTCACGCTGTTCCCGACGACTCTCGGCTAGCCCTTCATCGCCGTTCTCGTCGGCCCTGTTAATCCGCTGTTGCGTGCGAATGATCATGTATACCGTTGCCGCCTGCGCCGTCGCATAGAACACGCCTCTCTTGGGCTGATCCGCGGAGAACTGTCCCCATCCGGGCAGGAGCATCGACTTGAACAAGGCAGCCATGGGAGCCGGGCCCGTGTCAACCGAATCTGCCGTCTCCGCGCCTGATTCTACGATCACCGGCGACCGGTTAGCGTCTTCGGTTGTCGGTACCGCCTCTTCCTGGGCCGCAACAGGTGCTGGAGATCCAAGTACAAGGCACGTGACAATGGCAAGACCAATACACGGGAGCGTGTGGGAATCGAACCCACCCAGGACGTTTCTCACGCCCCGAAACGGTTTTGAAGACCGTCGACGACACCAGCCGCCATCCGCCCCCCCGCCACGCGCCGGGCGCGCGATCACGAGATTCTGGCGATCACGTCGACTTCGACACGGGCCCCTTTGGGCAAGCCCGCGGCCGCCACCGTGGAACGGGCCGGATAGGGCTCTGCGAAGTGCTCTCCGTAGATGGCATTCACTGCGCCGAACTCGGCCATATCAACCAGGTATACCGTGGTCTTGACCACATCTCGAAATCCGAGCCCTGCTTCCGCCAGCACCGCCTCGAGGTTTGCGAACACCTGGCGGGCCTGAGCCTCGACATCAGGGCCTACCATCTCGCCGGTTCCCGGTACCAGGCCGATCTGGCCAGCCGAGAACAGAAATCCTGCGACGGCGATTGCCTGCGAGTACGGACCGATCGCCGCCGGCGCCGAGTCGGTTCGTATGGCTTGCATTCTGGACATTAGAACAATCCTTCGATGGTGCCGTCCGGGTGTACCTTCATCATCTCGGCCGCCGGCTTCGCGGGCAGCCCGGGCATGATCATCACGTCGCCCGTCAACGCCACAATAAACCCGGCTCCGGCAGAAATCCGAAGCTCGCGAACCGTGATCTCGAAGCCTGACGGCCGGCCCGTGCGTTTTGGATCATCACTCAACGAGTACTGCGTCTTCGCAATACATACCGGCAACTCTCCCATGCCGTTCTCGATCAGACGTTCTGCCATCTTCTTTGCCAACGGGCTGAATGCGACCCCGTCTCCTCCGTACACTTTTCGAACGATCGTGTCCACCTTCTCTTCAATCGTCGTGTCCAGCTCGTACAGGGGGCGGAAGTTCGCCTCACCGCTACCCAGCGCTTCGAGCACGGTCTCGGCGAGCTGGATACCCCCCTCACCACCACGGGCCCAGATGTCACATGGTGCTGCGCGGACACCCATCTCCTCGCACAGCGCGATAACGGCCCCGATTTCCTCGTCCGTATCCGTAGTGAACTGGTTGACTGCCACCACCGGCGGCACACCAAACTGGCTCACGTTCTCGATGTGAGCACGCAGGTTCTCGAGACCCGCGCCCAGACCCGCCGGTCCAGAGTTTCCGGTTCCCGCCGTCGCCTCATGGTGTTTCATCGCGCGAATCGTCGCCACGATTACCGCCGCTTCGGGTTGGAGATCTCCCATGCGGCACTTGATGTCGAAGAATTTTTCCGCACCAAGGTCGGAACCGAAACCGGCCTCGGTAACAACGATATCCCCAAGTGCCATGCCGGCCCGGGTCGCGATCAGAGAGTTGCAACCGTGAGCGATGTTGGCAAACGGACCGCCGTGAATCAGAGCCGGCCCCCCCTCGATCGTCTGCACGAGGTTCGGCGCCAGCGCATCTTTCATCAGCAATGCCAGGGCCCCTGAGATGTTCAGCTCGCCAGCCCTGACCATCGTGCCATCGGGTCGCATGCCGAGGACGATTTGTCCGACTCGCTCCTCGAAGTCCGGCAGGTCGAGCGCAAGACAGAAGATGGCCATGATCTCCGAAGCAGCCGTGATCGACCAACTCTCCTCGCGGGGAACACCACCCATCGGTCCGCCGAGACCTATCACACACGACCGGAGTGCCCGATCGTTCATGTCGACGGCACGCTTCCAATTGATGCGCCGGGTATCGACACCGATCGAGTTGCCGCGCTGCAGATTGTTGTCGAGACAGGCCGACAGGAGAGAGTGAGCGGAAGTGATCGCATGGAAATCACCTGTGAAATGCAGGTTGATCTCGTCCATCGGCAAGACCTGTGAGTACCCGCCACCCGCGGCACCACCCTTCATACCGAACACCGGTCCCAGCGAGGGCTCCCGGAGGCACAGCATCGTCTTCTTGTCGAGTCTCACTAGCGCCTGGGCGAGCCCGACCGCTACCGTCGACTTGCCTTCTCCGGCTGGCGTGGGAGACATGCCTGTCACAAGGACGACTCTTCCGTCAAGCGGTCGACCTTCGAGCGCTTCGGACCGCACCTTGGCAATATGGTGTCCGTACGGTCGAAGATCATCCGACGTCAGCCCCACTTCAGCAGCAACATCGGCGATTGGTCTCAGCTGGGCATTCTGTGCGATTTCAATATCGGTCGGCATTCCCTGGCCTGTCTGCTTAGAGTTCGGGGCTCCTGGTCGCGCCCTCGATTTCTGTGAGTAGATCTTCGTGTGTTACCGGTACGGCACCCAGCCTGCTAACCTCGAGGCCAGCCGCGATTGTCGCCAGTATCGCACTTTCCGCAAGCGTCGCCCCCCCAACGAGGCTCGTTGCGATTACGGCCAGTACTGTGTCCCCTGCACCCGTCACATCAAACACTTCGCGGGCCAGAGATGGAACGCGGAGTACCCCGTCAACGTCCGCGCCGACGAGAAGCATTCCGTCTTCCCCTAACGTAAGCAGCAGATTGCGGGTCCCGAGTCGCTCCAGAATCGGACTGAGGTCCGTCGACTCGATGGCGGTCGGTTCGACGCCCAGAGCTGCCGCGAGTTCACGGATGTTGGGCTTGATTACGTACGCGTCCTGAAAGTCGAAGAAATGCCGCAGCTTCGGATCCACGACCGTCGGAACGCCGAGCTTGCCCGCACGATCCAGAAGACGACGGGTGAGTTGGTTGCTGATCACGCCCTTATCGTAATCTTGAAATACGAGCACGCTGGTCGATTCCAGGGCATCCTCCGCCCTCTCGATCAACGCGTCTACCGTTGCTGAACTCAGCGGCACGCCGGATTCGCGGTCGATCCGCAGCATCTGCTGGTGGCGGGCCAAGACACGGGTCTTCTGTGTCGTAGGACTTCCGGGCGTGACAACGAGATCATCCGCCGAAATGCCGGCGTCCTGCAACGCGACGCGCAGGGAGTCTCCGGCGGAATCGTCACCAGCCGTCGAAATCAGGCGGCAGGAGAGTCCCAGGGCGGTGATACCGGCCGCAACATTCGCGGCTCCACCAAGGGCCAGACGCTCGCTCTCGACCCTGACTACTGGGACCGGAGCTTCCGGGGAGATTCGGTCGACCGTACCGGAGACATACCGATCGAGCATCGCGTCTCCGATAACCAGAGCACGTCCGCCCGCCGCTCGTTGGAGCACGGCGCGAGATGATTCGAGGTCGGGGTACGAGAACTGGCTCGACACGTTTGCCTTGCGGTGGATCTGGATCGCCGGTAACCTGAGATTGCTGACTTTCCAGCACTGTAACGCGTTGCCGGCACACGCGCTTGGAGATCGGAACGCTCTTGATGCGGGCAACCTAGTGCTGAAACCGAACAGAGTCAAAACGGTCGGAACGAACTTGCTGGCATGAAGATTCTCGGGGGGCTGGCATCTGTCGCCTTGTACCCGGCCGATAGGATTCGTCTGCTGGCGTGGCATGTGCAGGCCTACGCCCAGCTTGGCGGCCGAACACTCTTCGGCCTCGTAACAAGACCCTTCTATGCACGAGACACGATCGTCCAACTGGACTCGATAGGTGTCGGCTCGATCGGTATCGTCTTGCTCACCGGCTTGTTCACGGGAATGGTCCTGGCCCTGCAGTCTGCCGTCGAAATGGAGCGCTTCGGCGCGACGATCTATATCGGCCGTCTGGTAGCGGCGAGCACGGTGCGAGAACTGGGACCCGTGCTGACCGCGTTGATGGTCAGCGGAAGGGCCGGGTCCGGTATCGCCGCAGAACTCGGCGCCATGCGCGTCACGGAGCAAATCGACGCACTTCAAACCATGGGCGTGGACCCGGTGCGCAAACTGGTGATTCCCCGCTTCGTCGCGTGTCTGATCGCACTTCCTTTGCTCACAATCGTTACAGATATCGTGGCTATTCTCGGCGGGCTGTTGATAGCAGTGGTCAAACTGGGGCTCACGCCAGAACTGTACATGCGGTCCGTCTACGAGGCTCTCGCCCACAACGGATACCTGTTGACCTACATTCCCGTCGATTTTGTAATGGGATTGGTCAAGCCGCTGGTCTTCGGGGCAATCATCGCCCTCACCGCCTGTCACTTCGGGATGCGCACTGAGGGCGGCACGGAGGGTGTCGGGCGGGCAGCCACCGACTCGGTCGTTGCATCATCCATACTGATCCTGGCTACAGACTACTTCCTGACCCAGATCTTCATTGCCCTGCTGATCGAATGACACGCATCATCGAGTTGTGCGGCGTTTACCTGTCCTTCGGGGACCGGGTCGTGCTCAACGGCATCAATCTGGTGGTGAACGATCGGGAAACGGTGTGCGTTCTCGGAGGCAGCGGGGCCGGCAAATCCACCGTTCTCCGGCTCATTCTCGGACTCATTAAGCCAGATGCGGGAGAGATTCTCGTCAAGGGACGCGATATGTCCCGTTCTCCGTACGCGGACATACTCGAGATGCGGCGTGACATGGGAATGGTGTTCCAGGGAGCTGCGCTGTTCGATTCGTTGACCGTTCTCGACAATGTCGGTTTCTACCTGTTCGAGCATACGGACATGTCGGAATCCGAGATTGCCGATCGCGTTGCGGCTTTGCTTGAGGTTGTTGATCTCAACCCAAATGATGTCATGACGTTACTGCCATCAGAACTCAGCGGTGGTATGCGGAAGCGGGTGGCCGTCGCGCGGGCGTTGATCCATGAACCTTGCCTCCTGTTGTACGACGAACCGACCAGCGGTCTGGATCCGATTACGACTCGCACGATTGACGACCTGATCCTCAAACTGCAGCACGAGCTGGGGGTGACGTCCGTCGTGGTAACCCATGATCTGGAATCGGCCTTCCGCATCGCCGATCGGTTGGCTCTATTGAGCGAGGGTGACATCGTATTTGAGGGGACTGAATCAGACATGCGGGAGACACAGGATCCATATGTACGAGAATTCCTTGCCTGAGCCCCGGGTGGCTCCTGGTGAGAGGGCCGGATGAGACGCGGCACTCCCATGACCTGGGAGCAGGTCCGCGTGGGCATATTCCTGATCGTTGTGCTTGCGATGGGTACCACCGCCCTCGTGTTGATCGGGCGATCCGGTAATGTTTTTGGTGAGCGCTACCAACTCGTTACCCTCGTTCGCTCCGCAGCGGGACTCGTGCCGGGTGCAGAGGTGCAGCTGGCAGGTCAGGCGGTGGGGCAGGTCGATCGTGTGGTGCTTATCCCTCCCGAAGACCGGCCGGAAAGCGGACAGGCAGTCGCACTCTGGCTGAATGTCAGAGTCTCGGTTCAGTCGCAGATTCGAGAGGATTCGCGCGCCCAGGTTCGGACACAGGGGTTGCTCGGCGATCGTTTGATCGACATTCGACCCGGTTCGGCTGGGGCGAGAATTCTGCAGGACGGGGACACCCTCCATGCGGCGTCTTCCGTCGACTTTGATGCCTTGATCGCCGAAGGATCGGAGGCCGTGGGCGACCTTGTCGAAATTACCAGCAACCTGGCAGAGCTGACGCGGGGCGTGCTCGAAGGCGAAGGCACGATCGGACGGCTGGTTACCGACGCGGCCCTGTACGATCGGCTGGTCAGTCTTGCGGTCTCCATGGACACGCTGGTCGCCGTAGCAGCCGATGCTGACGGCCCGGTAATGCGCATGCTGGAGGACGAGTCACTCTACCTGTCGATCCGGTCCACTCTGACCAGTCTGGACAGTGTCGCGGCGGGCGTAGCCCGTGGCGAGGGCAGCCTCGGGCGCATGCTGACGACGGACAGTCTTTATGCAGCGCTTCTGGGCAGTATCACGCGGATGGACAGTCTGCTGGCGAGCCTGGAGTCCGGCGAGGGGGCCATGGGCCGTCTGTTCACCGACCCTGCCCTGTACGAGGAATTGCTGAAGACGATGGTCGACTTCGGTTCCCTGCTCGAGGCAGTACGTGAAGACCCCGAGCGCTTTGTACCCGAGGTGTCAGTCTTCTAGTCGACCTGTTTCGTACCGCCGAACTGGTGCAGCGTAAGGAAACTGACGACTTCGTAGCGAAGCAGTCCTCCGGGAAGTGAGATCTCCACCACGTCTCCCGCGATGTGTCCCAGCAACGCCTTCCCAATCGGCGATGCCATCGAGATTTCCGAGCTCTCGAAGTTGATCATGTCCCCGAACGCCAGGACGAATTCCTCCGTGTCACCATCATCGAGATCCTTGACTTCGACTTTGGTACCGAATCCGATCCGATCCTCCGGAATGTTATCCAGGTCTACCTCGGCAATTTCCGATAGCCGCCGCGAAATGTGATTCAGCTTCGCCCGGACGAACTGCTGCCGTTCGAGCGCGGCTGTATACTCGGAATTCTCGCGCAGGTCCCCTTGGGCGACGGCCCGCTCAATGTCATCGGGCAGCGTCACGTTCAGCTCGTGCAGCAGCGCTTCCGCTTCATCCGACAGCTTGCACTTCAGTGCTTCCAGCACAGCAACTCTCCGAATACCCAAACAAAAAAGACCGCGCTGCATGCCCGGATCACGGGTTGCTTCGCGGGATATGTGATGGAGGTGCCGGGAATCGCACCCGGGTCCGAGCACACTTCTTCCGTGGCTTCTACGTGCGTATTCGAGGATTTGATCTTACCGGACGCCGGGCTCCTCAACGGCCCGCGACCAGCCAGTCACCTGGGCTTCCGCCCATTTCATCCGTCGCAGCAGTGACAACCACGCCGAACAAGCCCGAATCAATGACGCCCAACCGCCCCGCCTCGGGCGGGCAAAACGGCGGACGGGTCACGTGTTAATTACGCGGCCAAAGCCAGGTTATCGTTGGCAATTCTAGGTTTTTCCGGTCTTTTACGAGGTCCGGAACCTCGGCACGCTTCCATGGATTCCACGTACACGTCGAATCTGATTCACCCCCAGTTATCAAGCAGCTGTCCGCAACGCGTCCTGCGCCATCCAATATGCAGCGCAAAAACGGGACCGCTCCGCGGCCCCGCTATCAAGCGTGTAGAACACTAATCGCCCCCCACCTGTTCCGTCAAACTGCCACTTCGACGAAGACCAGGCGCCGCTTTGACAGCCTTTCCAAACATCGGGTATGTTGAACGCTTAGTCAGTCAATCAAAATCATCGGCCGGCAGTTGCGGCCGTTCGTCTCGAGGAGGCGCATAGATATGAAGCTGCGGGATTTTTTTTCCGCTGATGCGGTGGAGTTGGATCTACAGTCCGGGTCGAAGGACGAGGTTCTTCGCGAGTTGGTCTTGTTGCTCGGTCTCGATGAAAAATCTGAAGGCATTCTCATCAAGATGTTGAAGCGCCGGGAGCACCTTGGCTCCACGGGATTCGGTGGCGGTGTGGCAATCCCCCACTGCCGGTCGCTAGTGGTCAAACGGCTCCGGGTCGCGTTTGGTCGCAAGCCGGATGGTCTTGCATTTGATGCGCTGGACGGCCAACCGGTACGCCATTTCTTCTTGATCGTTGCTCCGCCGCTGGAGGTTACGAATCCGCAGTACCTGCCGGTGCTGGGAAAGATTGCGCAGTTCTGCAAAGACCCCGAGGCCATAGCCAGGCTTTCAAAGCTCGAGAATGTCGAGGAGTTTCTAAGTCTACTCGAAGAAAAGGCGGCCTGACCCGGCTTGCAGGACCCCGTCCCTAGTTGCTATTCCGTCTTACTTTCCGTGAGGGCGGCCCGGGCCAACGGCCCGGGAAGTCGGCCGTCAGAAGAGCGCTCCGTCCAGCCGATGCTGTCGAGGTATTCAAGCATTGGGATCAGATAACGGCGCGTCACGCCGAGAGCTTTGCGAAAATCTGAGGGAGTCGGGCAATCCGTCTCCCCGAGCACCCGCAGCACTTTATCACGCAAGTCTCGCTCGGCGGATGCCATCAACAGGAGATCCGGCGTCAATTGAATGAGGACGCCGGCTTCGATAAGTAATTTGAGCAGGCTGTTTACCAGCGGTCGTGGCGCGGAGCACAGGTCTGCAAGGTCAGCCGGCGATGGCGGCATGAATCCACCCGTAGAAATGGCCTGGACCAACACGTCCTGAGTCGCCTGCTCGTGTCTGCCGAGCTGGACGCGGTGCCCGGCCAGGCGAACACGTGGCCCATCGATCACGATGTCACCGCTGCCGGCCAACCTTTCTATCGATGCCTCGATGAGTTGCGGCGCAGCTTCCTTGCCACCGGCCGCCCTGAGCGACTGCAATGCAAGACCCGAGTCGAGTGGCGCATCGCGGTGCGCCTGCTCCATCCACAACCGTAACTGACTCGACATCCGGTCGCGCTGTTCAGGATCAAACCACCGGTCACCGATTCGAATCGCATTCCATTCCTGGGGCAGATCCGTCGCGATTCGGTGCGGCGTTGCCAGGCGTAATTCCGCACCCGTCGTGCCACGTGCGCCGGCCAGGCGCAGAGCGGCCTCAATCGACTCCCGGGCCTCTGCCTCGAGACAGGCGTTCCAATTCGCCACCCTGTCGCGCCAGTGGCGGGGCGGATTCACTTCAGCCACACGGCCACCGCCGAGCAACTCGACAGGCGAATAGAACCGGATGATGAAGCGGTCGCCGGTGCGAGCAACCACATCTGCTTCGCACTCGAGAACCGCCGCAGCCGTGTCGCCGGGCTCAAGCGCATGCTCCTGCGATAGAGCCACCCGGGCCATCACTTCTCCGGTGCCCATGAACAGGCGAATTCGTTGTCCATGTTCGACGGGACGCGTTCCGTCCTTAAGCAGCCGCAGCTTGACGCCCAGTCGCGATGACGGCCTCCACGAGGCGTCCGTGACCAGCGTGTCTCCACGTTCGACCTGATGCCGGGAAATGCCTACAAGGCTGGCCGCACACCGTTGCCGCGGACCTACCTCCTTCTTCTCTTCGCTGTGCACCTGGAGTGAACGGACCCGAGCCTCATGTCCGGCAGGAAGGATGCGGACTCGACTACCCACTGCTACATGCCCACTCCAGATCGTTCCCGTCACAACAGTTCCGGCGCCCGAAATCGTAAATGATCGATCAACCGGCAGACGGAATACCGGGTCGTCCGATGGCTGTGGAAGGCTCTCCGCCAGCCGGCGCAGCTCTTCGCGCAAATCATCCAGGCCGGTGCCCCGCGGCGCATCTACCTGGACGACAGGCCAGTCGCAGCCGATGATGTCGCGCACCTCCTCCGCTGCCGTGGCGCCTGCAAGCTCTGCAAATTCGGCATCGACCCGGTCCACGTGCGTCAGCGCGATTACGCCCGCATCGAGTCCCAGCAGAGAGGCGATCTGGAGATGCTCCCGGGTCTGTGGCATGGGGCCTTCATGCGCGGCGACAACCAGTAGTACTGCATCGATGCCGGTGGAACCGGCCAACATGTTGGTGAGAAAATCGTGATGCCCCGGCACGTCTACGATTCCCGCCCGAATGTCCGGAGCCAGATCGAGGTGCGCGAACCCGATATCGATGGTCAGCCCACGGTCCTTCTCCTCCTGAAATCGATCGGTGTCGATGCCGGTAAGGGCCTTAACGAGAGTGGTCTTCCCGTGATCCACATGGCCGGCCGTGCCGAGTACCAACGAACTCATCGGTCGGCGGAGTTCAGATAGTCAAGCGACTTGATTCGGTAACCCTCCGAGGCATGATATCTGATGAAGTCAGCGAGCAGAGCGAGCTGTCTGGATGACGGACGAATCGACGTGTCGCCTCCCACGAGAGCCCTGAGATCAGTTACTTCGTCGGGCCCAAGCATCGTACCCGCCGACGGACAGCTAGAGCACCGCAGTCCGCCTGCTCGCACGTCAAATCGGACGGCCTCGACAGAGCCGAACGGCCGACCGCAATCGACGCACACCTCGACGGAGGGGGCGAACCCCAGCAAAGACACCAGGTGCCAGATGCGAGCCGCAACCAGGCCTCTGGCATTTTCAGGATCCGCTTCCAGGAGTGCATCCAGCCCGTCGACAAGTGTGTCGTATAGCACTTCATCCGGCTCCCGGGGAGCAAGGCGCAGTATCAGTTCGCACAGGACGGACGCACCCGTGAACCGCATCATGTCCAAGCCCAGTGCCTGCCGCTCCCGGATCAATTCGAAATCTGACAATGTGTGGAGGTCGCGGTTGCGTTTCAGGTAAAATGTCGCGTGCCCTTCCACGAACGGTTCGAGCAATCCGGACAGCCGATTCCTGGGACGGAGCGCACCACGAGCGATCACGCTGAGCGACCCATGCGTGCGCGTGAGAAGGCGGAGTATCTTGCTCGTGTCGCTGTAGCGGTGGACCTGGAGAACCACGCAGCGGGTCGTGACGATCGGCACCCGGCCAAGTTATGCAGGCCCTCGTATACCGGCAATCACGACCCGCAACCCGGGTCAACGCACCAGAATATCCGTCGATCCAAAGCCCGAGGGAATCTCGCCGACGATGCCACCAGTGGCTTCGACGACCAGGAGTCGCCCGGCGGAGGCAAAGCTGAATGTGATGCACACGCGCCGTCCGTCTGCGAGAGCCGTAACCGCCCAGCAATCGACCCGGTCACCCGCACCATCGCGAATGTCGAGCGGACCCGACGGACCGTCAATGAAAGCGTCAGCCACCGGGTCGAAACTCATGGCATCCAGCGTTACGAAGTCGCTCGTAGCTGTGGCGTAGACGAGTCCGTCGCCCCCCGCCTCTATTGCCACGCCGTTCCCGGCCAATCCATGTACAGATCCGACCGAAAAATCGGATAGGGAGACGGTCACCAAACCACCGTCCCCGTTGGGCGCAAAGGTGATCGGATCAAACGTTCCCCCCAGGAGAACCACCAGCCGGTCCCCTACTTTGACCATGTCGATCGCGTTCAATGCCGTTGGCGGCAAATCGATCGTAGCCGTGATACTTCCCTCTTCGATTGCAAATATCCGGCTGGGGCCAAACGGAGCAAAAGTGCCGCCGTCATCGTCAATGTTGGCATCGAGCGCAAACAGCCGATTGCCGACGGGGATCACGCGTTCGACGAACGTCCCTATTCCGAGAGCAATTCGCGTTGCCTCGGTAGCACCGGGGCTGGCGGCGTACACGATATTGCTCCCCCGCCCCGCGAAGAACGCCGTTGAACCATCGTCATCAAACGTCGGCCGGGATGGATTCGTGTCGATTCCTTCCGGAGCCGGAAACACGGTTGTCTGCACGATTCCCGTCGCCAGATCGACGAACAGCACCCTGCTTCCCCCGAACGAACTCACCGTGGTCACCGCGTGGTCGGCCGTCGCATCCACACTCACGCCATCGAATCCAGCGCCAAGGTCAATCTCCGCACCCGCGGACACCGACATCTCGGCAATCTCGAATTCGGCAAGTGTCTGACCCGTTGAATTCAGCACGAGCAGACCGTCGGGAGCAGGGGACCCGGGCCCTGGTCCGGGATCGGGGCTTATCGGATCATCGCCACAGGCCAACATGGACAGGAGGGCGATCGAAGTCAGTACGAGAACGCCAGATGGTTGGCGCATGCTAGTCCATTCTGCGAACGTCAAGCGAGATCGCGAACTGTCTTCCCGGTTCGGGAAACAGCTCGATGAGTTCGTATCTATGGTCAAACAGGTTGTCGAAGCGTGCAGCAACTTCCAGCGCCATCGAGCCGAATTCGACGCGGCGGCGAGCCACCAGGTCGAATACGGTGAAGGCTGGAAGACGACGCGTTCCCGCGATGCTCGTGGTGCGGGAACCGGTGAATCGCGCGCCTAGACGCACGGCGAGAGGGCCACGACGACTCTCGATGGAGACTCGTGCGGCCAGGTCGGGCTGATATGGGAGTGCGTTGCGGTTGGTCCCGAATCCGACCCGGCTGCTCTGCGCGGTGAGCCCTGCATTCAATCCGAGACCCTGCGCCGCATCAGCCGCTGTCGCGACACTCACCTCCAGCTCGATCCCGTGAGATCTCAGCCGGTCCAGATTCTGCGGGCTCCAGAGTGCAACCGTACTCGCCAGCCAAACGATGGGCCGATCCGTATGCCTCGTATACCCGGCCATGCGGCCGGTCGCCAGGCCGGATCCGATTGCCAGACCGGCCTCGAAACCAAGTTCCGCATCGAGCGTAATCCTCTCCGACTGCAAGTCCGGATTCGCTCGGACTCCCGGGGCCGCACCGAAGAACAGGTCACCGAAAGTGGGAAGACGGAAACCTTGACCGACCCGGCCGTAGATCCGCGATGCAGATGTCGGTCGCAGCCACACGCCAAACTCCGGAGACCATGATGTCGCTCCGTCTACCCTGTCGACGCCGAGCACGGTTTCAAATCCGACGGCATCGAGACCAAGCATCGAAGCGTAAAAAGTCCGTCGCAACGTGCCGCCGACTCCCACACGATCAGGGGTGCCGGCGATTCCGTCCCCCGATAACTGCTCATACGAAAGCCGGCCGGCAAAGGCGACCCGTCCTGGCAGGGCAGTCTCACCACCCAGGCGCCCATCGAATGCTCTCTGGTCCGACGAACGAATCCCGTCACCGGGTGCGTAGCGCAGGCTCAGGTCCCGGAGACCGGCGTTCAGCGTGGATCCCGAAAATCCGATCGCTCCCGTGGCACTCCACCGGTCTTCGGACCACCGGGCCTCTTCGAAAGCAGATGTACCGATCCGACCGGGTACACCACGCTCGAGTCGATCGTAGCGAACGGCGACCCGCGCATCGTCCCGTGCACCCGTCAGCGAAATCCACTTCGATTCCGCGTCGGCATTCTGCCGTCTCTCCACCGCTGAGCCCGGGAGCAGTCGATTCTCGAATTCGAAGTCATTGCGGCTATGCCGCCGACCCGCATTGAGCAGCAGGCGCCCGGTACGTCCTGCGACACCTGCCGATACCGCAGTATCCAGTCGGCCTTCAGACCCCGTCGTAACCTGAGCCGAAGATCGCGTGTAGTTCCCGGCATCGGTCGTGAGTACCAGGGCACCACCGAGCGCGCCGGACCCGTACCGGGCAGATCCAGTTCCACGCACCAGCATCACCGTACCCAACGATTCCAGAGGAATCACCGAGAGATCGGCAATGCCGGACACCGGATCATTGATCGGGAGACCATCGAGCAGGACGAGTACTCCCTCCGGACGACTGCCGCGAATCGACAGTAATTGACGTCCGCCCCCGCCGTAACTGCGTATCTGTACTGCCGTTCGCGACGCGAGCCACTCTGCGAGGTCGATGTATGGCACGGGACCTTCGCCCAGGTCCAGATGCTCGACTGACCGCGCCTGATCACGATCGACGATGCGAGCCACACGGGCCTCGATGACCGCGAGTCGAATAGTGTCGCCCGGCGTCGGTGCGTCCTGCGCCCAGGCCGGCACCCCGTATAGAAAGACTGCCAGTAACCAGGTACCGAGCGTCCTCATGGTCGGGATCTCCGAGACACGGGCAGCGCAACGATACCAAGCCCCGGCTGGACGAACGTCTCTAAAGGCCAATCGAATGCTCGAGCCAGGTTCTCGGGAGTCAGCACGGGCTCGGGCGCACCATCCGCGACGACACGGCCGGCGGCGATTAGAACCACTCGACCACAGAACCGACTCGCCATATTCACATTATGGGTGACACTAACTACCGTAAGTGATAACTCTCCTGCAAGTTGCGCCAACATCTCGAACGCCGCGAATTCATGGCCGAGATCAAGGTGCACGGTCGGTTCATCCAGCAGAAGTATCGCCGGCTGTTGGGCCAGCGCCCGAGCCAGCCGGGCACGCTGCAGCTCTCCGGCCGAGAGACTCCCGACATATCGATCGGCCAGGAAGAGCAGATCGGTGCGTTCCAGCGCGAAGGTCACAACGCCCTTGTCCTCCGCTGAAGGTGCCCGCCATCCGTCCAGGTATGGATTCCTGCCCAGAGCCACGTAATCACGCACCCGGGTTGGAAAGGGGTTCTCCTCCTCAGATGAAACGAACGCCACACGTCGTGCAAACTCGCGGCGCGACCAGTCGCGGGCATTTTGCCCATCGAGCATGGCTTCGCCTTCGTCACACGACAAGAGCCCCGCGAGTACTCTCAGCAGTGTGCTCTTCCCCGCCCCGTTGGGTCCGAGGATGGCGGTATGCGTTCCGGGCTCAAATACGAGATCCACGCCGGCCAGGGCCGGAGCCTGGCTTCCGGCGTAGGTAAGGGACACGCCAGCAAGCTGGAGAGTCACCGAGTCGTTCCTCGCCGCAGCAGCACTAGGAAGAACGGCACGCCCACGAGCGCGGTTACCACGCCAATGGGTATCTCGACGGGTCCCCATGGGCCACGCGCCGCGGCATCCGCGAACGCCAGGACTCCGCCTCCCGCCAGGAACGACATCGGCAACAATCGCCGATGATCTCCACCCCAAAGCAATCGAACACCATGAGGCACCACGAGGCCGACGAATCCGATGATCCCGGCAACGGCGACAGTTACGGCAGCGAGCAGACTCCCGATCACAAACGCCGTGCGCTTCGCTCGTTCTACGTCGGTACCCAGGGCCGACGCCGCTTCTTCGCCCAGTGACAATGCATTGAGATCACGGGCGAGGCGGAAGGCGAAGAAAGTCGCTGGCAAGGAATAGACAGCGAGGATGAAATTCATTCCCCACGACACGCCGGACAGACTGCCCAGCGTCCAGAAGTACGCCGAGCGCAGGGCTTCGGCTGGCCCCAGGACCAACAACAAAGTGATGCATGCACTGAGGAATGCGCTGGTGACGACACCCGCCAGGATCAGAATACGGGTGTCCATCTCACCTGCGACCCGGGCCACCCGAAACACGACTCCGATCGCGGCCAGACTGCCAACCATTGCGGCCAGCGGCAGCATGGCTCCGCTCGCTGCCGCGAACCCGGTGACCAGGGCCAGTACGGCCCCAAGGGCAGCCCCCGAGGAGACACCGAGGAGGTACGGCTCGGCCAGCGGATTTCGCAGCAGGGCCTGAAACAGGCCGCCGGAAACGGCAAGCGCAGCACCTATCAGCAAGGCGGCCACGACCCGGGGCGCCCTGATTTCAAGCAGGATCAATCTTGCCTGCTGATCCCCCCCTCCTCGGAGCACTGCAACCAGGTCACCCAGACCGAGGCCGGCCGGTCCACTGATCAACCCCGTGAGGCTGGCCACCACCACGAATGCGACCAGGATCGCATAAGGCTTACGGCTGTTCACGGGCGCTGTCCTGTCAGCTCGGGATGCAAGGCTTCGGCCAGATGTCTTGCCGCTTCGCCTATCCGAGGTCCGAGCCGGTGAAGCAAGTCGGCATCCACCTCCCGCACATGACCGCTCGTGACTGCCCGCAGCCCTCTCCACAACGGCCGCTTCGTCGGATGGATCGCTCCTCTCCATGTCCGGCTGATCGGATGCACGATGATATCAGGGTCCCGCAAAACGATGGCCTCGAGCGACACCGTTGGAGACGGAGATGACACCCCGTGAAACGCGTTGCGCCCCCCGGCGATTACGATGAGCGAATCCAGATAGCTTCCAGCGCCGACGGTGATCGCCGGGGGATATGCGATGTCGTAATAGACCGTCGGGATTCGAAGGTTGGTCGTACGCTGCCTGACGGAATCGAGTTGCCGTTCAATACTGTTCCACAGCGAATCCGCTTCATTCTCGCGGTCCAACACGCGACCCATGCGCTCGATGGTGTCCCTGAGGCCCGGGAGGCGGTTCAGACGGAACACGAGAGACGCGATACCCAGGCGTTCGAACAGTTCCACGGTTCGCGCATTATCGGTTCCGGCAATCAGAAGGACGAGGTCCGGACGCCGGGCAAGAACCTTCTCGACGTCGGCACCGATCGCTTGTCCGACATCAGGAACCGATGCAACGCCGGCCGGATGATCAGCGTACATCGAACGACCGACCAGACACCGCTCAGCTCGGAGTGCAAACACGATTTCGGTCACTGCAGGAATCAACGAAACGATCCGGCACGGCGGCTCGGAGAACACTACGTGACGGCCAAGGTCGTCTTCGATGGTGATCTGGGCAGAGAGCACAGCAGGGCCAGCCACAACAACAATCGCGGCGGTTACTGCCGGTGGAATCAGACGCGAAACCCAACCCAACAAAAAAGACCCCGTCCTTTCCGGAAAGAAAGTGGGGTCGGCCGTCAGTTGCGCTCGATCCGCCCACACTCTTCCCGCGAAGAGATGCAATGGGCGAGGGAGAAGTACGTCTCCTGGCTCGAGGTCACTTCCGCGACCTTCCCGGTGCTTAGCCGGTGGTCCTTGTGCGGAAAAGGGATCCGTCAGGATCCAATCCTCTTACAGTGGCGGGGCCGCGTCGGATTCACACCGACTTCCGGACACTCCACCCTCGATGTCCGTGAAGCTTACCGGGAGACAGGAGGAGGGCGCAACCGTCTACTCCCTCGGTCACCCGTCATCCATAGGATTCCTGCGGCAAGCAATAACCCGACGCCGATTAGTGCCCAGACCATGGCGATGGAGCCGGCGCCTGGCTTCCGCCCGGCGACCACCAGTCTCACTGTCGCTCCGGGCAGGAGCTCATCCGCGGTATAACGATATACAGGTTGGCCTCTGGTGATCGACGATTCCGCCAGCGTGGCCCCGGTAACCTCCAGGTTCAGACCGGCGACCACGACCTCCAGCCGGTCCGTTGGATGATCAATGCGAATCTCCAACTCCGGCAGACGGGTCGTGTAGACGAAAGTGACCCGTGCCCCCAGCGGTGAAATCATCGAACGGAGCTCAACCCGGCCCGGCGCGAACGTCAGGGCCTCGGGCGCCACGCCCCCCTCGATCGCGCGCGGAGCCACCGCCGACTCAGGCATGGCAGAGGACCAGATTGCAAGTGTGTCGGGAACCGGGACAAGGGTTAGATGGGCTGATCCGAGCACATCGATGACCTCGGCAACTTCGAATCCGCCGGATGCGCCCGCCGTCACCACCAGGTGTCGAATCCCGACCCGCAGATCCGATGGCGGCGTGGTTACCGTCACGGAATCGTAAACGAGAACTTCATAGGCCTCGTCGCCGATTTGGCCAGCGTGTCGGGCAGGTCCGAAATAGAGGATGCCTGCGTGTCGGGCCGCGGCCAGCCACAGGGCATCAGAGGCAGGTTCTTCCGCCCGTCGAAATGTAAATGATCCGTCCGCCAGACTGACCGTAGAGTCTACGACAGATCCGGCCGTAGCCGTCACCCTGTGTAACTCCACCTTTACGCCTTCAACTGCGGAGGAGTCTACTCCGTGCACGATGCGACCTTCCAGACTCTGGGCTGGAAGCAGCCCCACATTGCTCGCCTGGGCAAACACCAGCACGAGTGCCGACCCTCGCAGCAACGGACTCACGGCTCGAATCGACCGAAATCCTCCGGATCGAGACTCTTCAGGTAATCGCGGAGTCCGGCGGGATCTGCCGTTCCACCCGTCGGTCCCGGGTCACGTTTCGGGATTACGTCCTCGCTACTCGTTGCCCAGGACGCCTGGTCTTCGGACCCCGGCTGAATCTCGATCGGCATCATGTCCAGGAGCTCATCAGACACGAAGATCGGCGCAGACGCCCGAAGTGCCAACGCCACGCCGTCACTCGGACGAGAATCCACCGCTACCACTCCGGTGGCCCGCCGCAACACGAGAGATGCGTAGTAAGTGTTTTTCACGACCCGTTGAATCTGTACGCGGAGAATCTCTCCACCCATCTCCCCGACGATCGCATATAGCAGATCGTGGGTCAGGGGACGAGAGAATTCGATGCCCGCCAGGACCATCGCAATCGCGCTGGCCTCAGCAGGACCGATCCAGATAGGGAGGATGCGCTCTCCACCCGATTCCTTTAGAATTACAACCGGTGTTCCGGACGCCTTGTCGAGTCCGAGACTCGACACCTCGACCTGCGTCAGATCCTCTGCAGACTGTTCCTGTTCGTCACTCATCATGGCCGCCGATCAGGTACCCACGTCCCAGGAGGCCAGATAATGCTCCTGTTCCGAAGTGAGGACGTCCATTCCGATGCCCATCGCCACAAGTTTGAGTCGGGCGATCTCCTGGTCCATCTCGGCCGGAACGCGATGCACCTCAGGTCCGAGGGCACGGCCCTCGTCACTGAGGAGATACTCTGCGGCAAGAGCCTGATTGGCGAAGGACATGTCCATGACTGCCGCCGGATGACCCTCTGCGGCAGCAAGGTTGATCAGCCGACCCTGGGCAAGGATCTCGATCCGCTTCCCGTCCAGCCGATACTCGTCCACCATCGGCCGCACCTCGACAGACGGCCCGTCTGCGATTTCGCCCAACCGTTTGACATCGATCTCGACATCAAAGTGACCAGAATTGGCAACGATGGCTCCATCCTTCATGGCTCGAAAATGCTCTTCCCGAATTACGCTCGTGTTGCCAGTCAGAGTGAGGAACAAGTCGCCTTCCGGAGCCGCCTCCTCCATGGGCATGACCGGAAACCCATCCATCGTCGCCTCCAGAGCCACCACCGGATTGACTTCCGTGACGATAACTTTCGCACCCGCCCCGCGTGCCCGGAACGCCACGCCCCGTCCACACCATCCGTAACCGACTACCACGATCGTCGAACCCGCGAGGAGCATGTTCGTCGACCGGATGACCCCGTCGAGCGTGGACTGCCCGGTACCGTATCGATTGTCGAACATGTGTTTGGTGAGGCTGTCGTTGACCGACATTACGGGGAACTGAAGGACTCCATCTGCGGCCATCGCCCGCAACCGGATGACTCCGGTCGTCGTCTCTTCCGTGCTGCCGACAAGTTCTGAAAGCAGTGCGTTACGATCGGCGGCGTCGAGACCCGCAGCCCACTCCCGAACGGGCGGTGCCAGGTCGTCCAGTCGGTCCAACGCGATCATGTGCAACGCACCAACCAGATCCGCTCCGTCATCCATCGTGACAGTGGGCCGGTGGGCCAACGCTGCCTGGATGTGCTGGTAATACGTCTCATTATCCTCGCCGCAGATGGCATATACGGGGATCCCGAGCTGTTCAACCAGCCAGGCTGCGACGTCGTCCTGGGTCGACAGCGGATTCGAGGCACATAGCAAGACATCTGCCCCACCGGCCTGTAGCGTCCTCATCAGGTTCGCCGTCTCGGTGGTCACATGAAGGCATGCCGAAACACGTACGCCTTCCAGCGGACGATCCTGTTCGAATCGTTCGCGAATCTGCCGGAGAACCGGCATGAACCTCTCCGCCCACTCCACCCGAAGGCCACCGGCAGAGGCAAGGGAGTCGTCTGCAATGTGTGAGGCGATCGTCGTCAATTCCATGCTTTATGTTTCCCCGCTCAATTTGTTCGTTCCATGCGTGCCGGTCAATCAGCGACAGCCGCTCTCAACTCATCTATCCTGTTCTCGCGTTCCCAACTGAATCCCCCGTCAGCCTCTGGCTCTCGCCCGAAATGGCCGTATGCAGCGGTTCGACTGTAGATCGGCCTGCGCAGGTCCAGAGCCTCTATTATTCCTGTCGGCGTCAGGTCAAAAACTTTCTTTACCGCTGCCTCAAGACGATCGTCGCCGTGCTTCCCAGTTCCATACGAGTCGACCATTATGGACACGGGATTAGGAACGCCGATTGCATAGGCAAACTGCACCTGAATCCTGGTGGCAAGCCCGGCGGCGACCAGATTCTTCGCAACCCACCGCGCCGCATAGCACGCACTGCGATCGACCTTCGACGGATCTTTTCCGCTGAATGCACCTCCACCGTGGCTACCGAATCCCCCATATGTATCCACGATGATCTTTCGACCCGTGACGCCTGCGTCACCAAACGGACCGCCCGTTACGAAACGCCCCGTCGGGTTGATATGCAAACGAGTGTTGTCCGGGTCGAACAGTTCCGGTGGTAACGAGGGAATTATCACGACAGATGCCAGTTGTTCCTTCAAGGCATCCACATTCTCGTCGTGCTGAGCGGAGAGAACAACGGTCGTGATCACCGCAGGTCTCCCATCCACGTAACGCACAGTGACCTGCGCCTTTCCGTCGGGGCGCAACCAGGGCAGCTCACCGGAATGTCGAACGTCCGCGAGACGCCGCGTCAGGCGGTGCGCCAACGAAATCGGCAGGGGCATGTAGTTGTCGGTCTCGTCGGTTGCATAACCGAACATCATTCCCTGATCACCCGCACCCCCGTCGTCAACGCCCCCTCTGATATCCGCAGACTGATCATGCAGCAGTTGCGTGAAGGCGCAGGTCGCTGCGTCAAAGCCTAAGCCGGGACGGTCATAACCGATGCGCCGAATCGTTT